>Ga0255768_10000247_pt1 | contig 56476 bp, 72 predicted proteins | sample 071ome_33_FD_179983 | JGI IMG/M metagenome (GOLD analysis project Ga0255768, IMG submission 179983) | Coastal salt marsh microbial communities from the Groves Creek Marsh, Skidaway Island, Georgia - 071412AT metaG (version 2) | ecosystem: Environmental > Aquatic > Marine > Intertidal zone >... | reverse complement strand
TACGCCACATTAACCAAATGGACAGGGTTCAGTTTCAGACCTTGACCTGGGAAGGATATGACTATGAGGATCCTGCAACTGGTGAAACACACTTCAGGGTCTATGCATTTGGTCGAACCGAAGATGGCAAGAGCGTCTGTGTCAAGTTTCCCTTCAAACCATTCTTCTATCTTGGCTACAACATGGACAAAGATTCACCAAACATGACCCACGAAAAGATTCTGAAAAATCTATTTGACAAAGTTCTTAGACCTGACGCCAAAGAAGAGCGTCTTCCGTGTGACAGACACAATCGCAAGTGGTGTCGCGAGTGTCCTGAGCACATAAAGGAGAACAAAGAATGGTCCGATTACAAATGGCCAACGGTGCACAAATTTGAAAGGCATCGCGCCACGAACTTATGGGGATTTCAGGGAGGCAACAAGGTTCCTATGGTCAAGATGGTCTTCAATACCAAAAAATCCATGAGATCCATGGGAAACAAGATCAAGTTCCACTTCAGTTACAATTCAACATTCCAGAATTATGAAGCCAACTTGGATCCGGTCCTAAGGGTGCTCCACATGTCTGGTTGTTCATCCACCGGCTGGATAGAAGTGCCCGATCGTTCGCCGAAGCACAACGAGACTACATGTGACATTGAGATTGAACTGAGTGGTCACGAGCAACTGACTCCACTTGAACGCCAAGACATTGCTCCGTTTCGCACTGGATCCTTTGATATTGAGTGCTTCAGCGATTCGGGAGCGTTTCCCCAACCAACCAAAAAAGAAGATCTCGTATTTCAGATCGCGGTGACACGGCAGGACTATGGTCGTCCTGAACTGATGCAACAGGGTCTTTCAATTGGTCCGTGTCAAGAGGATCGGACATTGGTCTTTGACAATGAGAAAGATTTGCTTTTGGGCTTTAAGAAACTGGTTCATGAATGGGATCTGGACATCATCACGGGATGGAACGTTTGGGGATTTGATTTCGAGTATATCATGCGTCGTTACGAGAAAGAATGGAAGTTCATGGAAAAGTTCACAGCCCTTGGACGTTTCAAAGATGAACGAGGACGAAGCAAGTTGACCGAAAAGATGCTTTCTTCAAGTGCTCTGGGAGACAACAAATTGAAGATGCTTCCCATGAGTGGTCGTTTCGTGTTTGACATGATGCAGTTGGTCAAACGCGACCTCAACTTGGACTCCTATTCACTGAACAATGTCAGTAAGGATCTTTTGGGTGACAAGAAGATCGATATGCCACCGATGGAGATCTTCGACCGATGGAGACGGCAGGACGCCAAGGAGATCGGCGAAGTCAGTGAGTACTGTATCAAGGATACTATCCTACCCATTCAGATCATGGACAAGTTGAAGACCATTCCTAATCTGGTGGAGATGGCAAAGGCCACCTGGGTTCCCATGAGTTTTCTCATCGAACGGGGTCAGCAGATCAAAGTCTTCAGTTTGATGGTCAAGACAGCCACTGATTATGAGTACTGCATTCCAACCATCTACACAAAAAATGATCAAGATGATGAAGAAGAACAGGAGAAGTTTCAGGGAGCCACTGTCCTGGAACCCAAGAAGGGTGCCTACTACGAACCCATCGTGGCCCTGGATTTTGCCAGTCTGTACCCAAGTATCATGCGCGCTCACAACCTGTGCTACTCGACCTATGTGTTTGACAAGGCAAACATCAACAAGAACTTTTACGAGTACGAGGAGTTTGAGATTCAAGGTGAAAAACACTACTTTGTATCCAGACGCAAGGGTGAAGACGGAAAGGTATTTGCGTTGTTGCCAAAGATTCTTGCCGACCTCAAGAACTTCCGAAGTCAAGCCAAGAAGGACATGGCGAGGACCAAGGGAACTCCGTTGGAAGCGGTGTTCAACGGCAAGCAGCTTGCTTACAAAGTAGTAATGAATTCGGTCTATGGATTTACAGGCGTGACCAAGGGGATGCTCGGTCTGAAGGCAATCGCATCTGCAGTGACCTGTCGCGGGAGGCAGATGATCGACGAGACCAAGGCGACCGTAGAAGGCAACTTTGAGGGATCGGAGGTGGTCTACGGAGATACGGACTCGGTGATGGTCAAGTTCAAGTTGGATGAATCACTGACCACGGAACAAAAGATCGCCGAGGCATGGAATCTGGGTGAAAAGGCAGCGGACATGTGTGTCTTTCCGCCGCCCAACGAACTTGAGTTGGAGAAGGTATACATGCCTTATATTCTCTACTCGAAGAAGCGCTACGCAGCCAAGATGTGGGTGCAGAACAAGAAGGGTGAGATGGAGTTGGAGAAGGTGGACATCAAGGGTCTGCAGGTCATCCGAAGGGACCAGTCGCCGTTCAACCGAAAGGTCGGCAAGCAGATTCTGAACATCCTACTGGAATCAAACGACTCCACACCAGCGCTGCAGTATGTCATGGAAAAGGGCAAAGAACTTTTGGATGGAAAGGTTCCAAACGAGTTCCTCTTGGAGACCAGGTCACTCAAGGATGACGGTTTCAGATCTGATCTTGGAAATGATCCAGCTGTCTACGAAACATATAACGCATCCAAGAGTGAGAAGGAGCAGATCAAGGTCTACAACAAGAGGAATCTACCCCATGTCTGGGTTCGTGACAAGATGTGGGAACGCCAGCCTGGTTCCGAGCCGAGACAAGGAGAACGAGTGAGTTTTCTGGTGTCAGACACCGGTAATCCAAAGCACAAGTTATTCGAGAAGGCCGAAGATCCCATCTACGTGGAAGAAAACAAGGTTAAATTAGATTACAAATACTACTTTGAAAAGTTGAAGAAGCCGGTGAACGATCTTATGGCGCCGGTGATCGGCGACAAGGGTGACCCACTGGAGAGTCTCATCCCCAAGATTACCACGGTGGAACAGTGCGAGACCAAAGAACAGATCAACAAATTTTCGGCGAAGGATCTTCGGGAGTGGTGCGAAAAGCACATCACCCTTCCAAAGGGAATCAGCAAGTGGAAGAAACCGGACTGGGTCCATCAGGTCTGCGTTATCAAGAAGATCAATACGGCGACGGCTCTGGAGACCATGTTTTCATTTGACAACTTTTAGGCCATCTTGAGTTTCTCACCGACATAGTACTTGTTGTAGGCCACCACTGGATCGGGATCGTGGTAGGTGTCGGGCATGCAAAGCGGCACGGGCTCGACATCCTCTTCTAAGTTCAAAACGCCATACTGAGACTTTAGTGAAACATTGTGAACACATTCTGGAATATGCTCTGCCAGCCACCGGGCATGCTCCAGACTGGCATGAGGGTGCTTGTATCGGCGTTCGAACTCTTCACCCAACTCAATGGCCAAACGGGCAGCAAAGATGTAGTTGGTTTCTGCCGACCTCACCCAGATCGCCATGGGGTGGTTGATGTTCGAAATGCGTTTGTAACCATGTTCGCCCTTCTTGTTCAGTGGACATTGGTTCATCCAATCACCACCCGGATGAAGTATGTGCCATGCCGTATACATCATCTGAGTGATTTCTAAAATCATCTTGCCCACATGTTTATTGATGTGCCTACTTGCACAAACTTTGGGATCCCACGAAAGCAAAAAGAGGTTCATTGTCTGGTCTCTGAGTTCCAGTGGAACTCGTCGTCGCTTCCTGAATAAAAATTAATATCAGGTGATAGTAGATGAGTCAACAGATTGAAATCAAAGGAGCTTCAGGGGTGGCAGTCGATGCCTCGGCACTTCAGGCTCAAGAAGAAAGATTGCTCGGATTCACAAAGGAGACAAGTGATTTTGTAAAAAAAGTTCAAACTGCACTTTTGAACCCCACAGTGTTATTCGTGATGATTACATTCATTTTCATATTGGCGATTGAAATTCTATGGGGGTCATACTTTAAAACGGAAGACTCTAAACAATTTGCCAAGAGTTCAGGAAAATTCGTTCGAGCAATGACATATTTTTCGTGGATAAGTGGTACTGTTATTGCTTTTGGTGTTAGTATGTACTTGGCTGGTCCATTTTTGTTCGGAGAAAAGTTTGGCCAAAGAGATAAAGAGATAATAGGAATGGTCACCGCATCAATAATTTTTGTATATTTCATAAATGCTATAGTGACCGCCTCTGGTGGCGCACCAACTTACACAATTCTTGGGAATTTTCTTGCCATAAAGTAAGATGATACAGGCAAGTATCGCATCATTGGCTATTAATGTTTTCATACTTGAACTCATTCCTTTCATTTACGTGAAATCATTTGGATGCCCGGACTACCTCGCCAGTGAAGACAAAGAAAACATGATGCGCGGAACAAAGTGGTTCATTCGCCTTCTTGCGCTGGGTTTCTCATTGATCGTCGGATTATTCATCTTCGGTTCCAGTGACATGACACAATTTTATGTCTACGCATCACTGGCGGGAGCCACGTTCGTGTTTCTCACATTTTTTGGAATTCCCGTCGAGAAATTTCTGTTCTTCAAGACGGACAGCCTAAAAGAAAGATGTGAAAATTTCAAACCCAAATTTAAATTGTCCGATAATTAGTAGATGAGTGACAATCAGCCTCGCAAATATCGCAGCATTGCCTCAGATTATTTCAATTATTTCACCACCAGGCTAAGGAGAACAGATGCTCAATATGACGCCCAGTTGTATTTGAATGCAATCCCTTTCCTGTTGATGAGCATGGTCATGGTGATAGCCCTTCACGACCTTTTCTCCATGTTCCTACTTCGATCCACCAAAAGCACATGCAAGTTAATGGCGTGGGGCGGCGTGGGGAAGATTGTTTTCATTCGGTGGATGCTTTTGGTCCCGGCAATCTTTTTCACGGCGCTGTTCACCAGTTTCTTTGCGACACTTGCTCTAAAAACCTGTGATGACGGTGATAAATTCTGTATCATTGAATTTCTCAATTACAAAATGATTTTCGTTGGAATTGCACTAGGTCTGTTTGCCATGGCCCTCTTTTATGCGTGGAAGCGCAGAAAGGAAGGTTCAGTTGAATATTTAATGATCGCGTCACTGATGGACCCCAAAGGTGACGGACGCTCTAAGTTTTTGGCTGACTGTAAGAAGTCAAAGGAATTCAAGGATATTGTTGGCGAAGAAAAGCCGAAGCCGACGCCGAAGCCGACAACGAGGCAACAACCATCTCCACCTGAACTTGGCGATCCCCTGGCTGGACCGGAACCCGAAATGTATGAGCCGGAACGATTTACGCCTCGCGTTATCGTCTGAATTAGGCAGAACACATAACACACTCATCCTTATTCTCGAGTGAACAAGCCGCCTTGGCGACCGGGTCCACGGTGAACTGCACCGCCCTTGCCTTCGGACGCGTTCTCAGATAGTACATACCCGTCTTTAGTCCCTGTTTCCACGCGTACATGTGCATGGATGAAATTCTACTCGTGTTTGGATCTTCCAAGAATAGATTCAAAGACTGAGACTGACACACGAAGCGCCCACGATCGGCAGCCTGGTCGATCAGCGTCTTCTGTGACATTTCCCAAACGGTCTTGTACTTTGCCTTGAGTTCATCGGGGATGGTTAGGTTTTGCACGGAACCATTGTCACGAATGATGGCATTCTTGGTGTCGTTGTTCCAGATGCCCAGTGAGATCAACTCCTTAATCAAATGTTTATTGATGACCACGAACTCACCTGCCAAGGTTCTTCGGAGATACATGTTGCTGGTGTAAGGCTCGATGCACTCATTGTTCCCAAGAATTTGTGAAGTTGACGCGGTGGGCATCGGTGCCAGAAGCAGGCTGTTGCGCATTCCATGTTTCTTAACCTTTTCCTTAAGTTCGTCCCAGTTCTGATTCAGTGGATACTTTGAAGGTTCCCACATATCAAACTGAAGAATGCCCTTGGATGCGGGTGATCCCTCGAATGTCTCGTAGGCACCATATTTCTTGGCTTCCTCCATACTTTCCATGACCGAACCATAGTAGATTGCCTCGAATATCTTGTGGTTCAACTCGCGAGCCTCTTCGGAGTCAAATGCCATATCCATGAGGATGTAGGTATCAGCTAAACCTTGGACACCGATGCCGATGGGTCGGTGGCGCATATTGGACTTTCGCGCGGGTTCAGTGGGATAGAAGTTTCGGTCGATGACCTTGTTCAGGTTGCGCGTGACCGTTCGGGACACGTCAATCAGTGACTGATAATTGAACTTCTTGGTCTTTGGGTTTACGAACTTTGGCAGTGCGATGGAAGCCAGGTTGCACACCGCAGTTTCATCCTTGTCTGTATATTCCACGATTTCGGTACACAAGTTGGAGCATTTGATGGTTCCCAAATTCTTCTGGTTGCTCTTTTCATTGCACGGATCCTTAAAAAGCATGTAGGGAGTTCCGGTCTCCACCTGGCTACGAAGAATTCTCTGCCAAAGTGCATGAGCATCCATGGTCTTCACTGCCTTGCCTTCTTGCTCGTAGCGTTCATAGGCTTCTTTGAAGGCATTTCCGTAGAGTTCTGGAAGGTCCTTGGCGTCATCTGGCGAAAACAGGGACCACTTGCCACCCGACTGAACCCTCTCCATGAACAGGTCAGGAATCCACAGAGCCGTGAAGAGATCCCTACACCTCGCTTCCTCGTCACCTTGGTTAAGTCTCAGATCCAGAAACGCCTCGATGTCCGAGTGCCAAGGTTCTAGGTAGACCGCGATGGATCCCTTCCTCCGTCCGGCCTGATTGACATACCGCGCGGTGGCATTGAAGACCCTGAGCATCGGGATGATGCCGCTGGAGGTTCCATTGGTTCCCTTGATGTGTGATCCGTCACCACGGACATTGTGGATATGCATGCCAATTCCACCTGCCCACTTGCTGATCTGGGCACACTCGTGAGCGGTCTTGTAAATTCCATCAATCGAATCATCCTTCATGGCCACCAAGAAGCACGAACTCATCTGAGGCTTGGGAGTTCCAGCATTAAACAAGGTGGGTGTGGCGTGGGTGAAGAAACCCTGGGACATCAACTCATAGGTCTCCTTGGCCCTCTCCCAGTCGTCTCCGTGAATACCCAGAGACACGCGCATCCAAAGGTACTGAGGGCTCTCCATGAGTTTTCCACCAAGACGCTGAAGGTAGGACTTTTCCAGAGTCTTCAAGCCGAAAAAGTTGATTTGCATATCCCTGGCGTGAACGATGGCTTCATTGACAGTGGACCTTCCGATGGTTTCAATAGAGTTCCACAGATCTTCGCTGATGATCTCGGCTTCCCTTAACTTCCACATGGCATCTGAAAAGGTCATGGGGATCTGTTTGCGAATGCTGCTAGCCACCACCCTGGCTGCCAAGTCTTCGTACTCGGTCTGGATGGTGGACATCCCGACTGCGGTCTCGGCAACGAGGGCATCAATTTCTGTCGACTGGATTCCGTCATATAAACTGTCTATGACCTTTTGACTAATGAGTTCCACATCGATTGCTTTCTTCATCTCGGTCGTCATGAGATTCTTAAGTCGTTGAGTGATCTTATCGAATTTCATGGCAACGAACGACCCATTGCGCTTCTGGATCTTCATTTTAGTAATACTACATCTGAAATCTTTAAGAGCGATTTCACGGACGCTGGATGGAATAGAGGTACACCTTGGTCACCGGGTCACTTGAACGCACCGCGGTTCCTCCTGGAGCGCGAGCGAGCAACTGGGTGGGGCGGTTGGTGTAAGTGTTACACATAAACTTGGTATCCGGGGTCACGTGACTGGCCGGGAACTGGTTGTCAGCCGTCTTGGGCTTGACGTAAACAAAGGGATTGTGATCAATCACCAGGGGTTGCATGTCAGGAAAGCAGGCAGGCATCCTTTACTTATCAGTAGCAAATAATTTTTCATACATGCCATTCAGGGATCCATAATATTTGTCTGTCCCGTGGACTCCCACGGCCGTCTCCACTTCACCGAGTGTCTCTATTCCAAATTTAAAACAATTATTCATGGTTGGTAATTTGAAATCCTTCTGTCGTCTCATGCACTTTGTGAAAGCCACGTCCTCTGGGAGTTTTCGTTCTTCGTCGGTGAATGTTTCACATGCCTTGACCATGGCATCCTTTTTTCGAAGTGACAGACCACCATTCATGATGAACTCCGTTTCGGAAAGTTTTCCACATAGAGGTCCTATGTAATCCCATTCAAGCATGTCTTCGCTTGGTTCCCTAAGAAGCAGGCAATCCATCTGAAATATCAGGATGTGATCTTCACGAAACTTTTTCCAGAACGATGCATCCATGAGCAAGTAGTTGTACATGGCGATGTTCATATGTTCAACATCTAATACGATTGGAATAAAGGTTCCACCAATGTGTTCTTTTACGAATTCAATAACCTTCTTGGGTCCAACCACATAAAGATTCCATCCTGGAAGTCGATCCAGGGCATTCCTTATGACCAAAGGAAGCCAGTAACCACACCGCGTCTCCACTATAACCATGGCCTTGGAGCCTTTTTGGTTGTAGGAAGATTGAATATCACTGCGATCCACGTATTGATTCAGGAACTTTCCACAGTTGTATTCCATTCTACTAGTTTATTTCATTTTTTAGTTTGTGATTTTACTCAGAGTCGTCGAAACTCTCATCATCCTCTTCGACCTCATCATCCTCGTCGACAAAGGCATACTCGGTGAGTTTCTGTGAAGGCGTGACCCTCAATTGCTGAAGACGGACCGTGACACCAAACTTGGTTCCCACAAACCAGATGCTTGCGATGTGTACGATCGCAGTCACATACTGACCCTTCTCGAGTTTGTTGAGGTCAAAGGGTTGACGGTCGGTGGTGAAAACTTGGGGAACGAAGGTGCCATCCTGGTTAGCCAAAATCTTGGTCTTGAAAATAGGAGAATACTTTTCATCCGAAGGAGGCTTGAAGAGTGCAGTGTAGAGCGCCTCGCGCACAACGGTCTCGTTCATAGTCTTGCCCAGATAGGTCTCGGCATTCTCGACGACCTTGGTCACCACCAAGTCATCGAACTTCTTGAGAAAGTCGACAAAAGCCGGATCGTCGGCAGTCATAGGAAGATTGTAACTGACCTTGCCATTGTTGTCCTCAAAGACGCCAAGACCAAAAGGAACCTTCATCTTTGGGATCTGGACATAAAGTTTAGAGTTACCACGACCACCAAGGTAGATGGTCTTGCCGTTGTTGGCATTCTTACGAATGTCAGAGAAGGTCACGTCGGAGAGCGAGAGATCGGAGAACTTGATAACAGAGGAAGCCATGTTTGTTTTTCGTACTTACCTTTGTTTTCATTTCTTTAAGACGCTTGTTCGGACGAAAATTTTGTTTCCAATAGATAAAGATGAAGGTTCCTATGTGGATGATCGCTGTTATTACTATTGCTGCTGCTATTCTCATTTGGCGTCGTACCCAGGAGGGTCTTCGTCCCGACTTCACCCCTCGGTGCAAGGAACTTCTGGCGGTCCCGGTTGCCAGGATCTTTCCGGATGCCTTGATCCCGGATCGCAAGGAGGATGCTCTTGAGAAGTTCAATGACTTAAAGGACAAGTTGGACGAGCAGGCTCTTTTGGGAAATAAGTTGGCCACAGAGTGTCGCCTCATTGTGGATAATTTGATGTCTCTTTTGCGCGAGGATAACATGGAGGGGTTCTCAGATGCCCTGAAAAAACTTCTTATGTAAAAGTATAATGTTTGACATGCTTCTTCGTGATCCCAAGGTGATGGCTTCTCTCCAGGCCGCCCTCCTGTTTCTCATCGTGGCGAACCCCGCCACCTACAAACTGGTCCAGATGATCTTCGGTGGTCTCTTCAAGGTGGCCAACGCCGCCACCGGGTGCCCTTCGGCCGCTGGTCTGCTTCTGCACGCCGTGGTCTTCGGTCTCCTTTCCTATGGTCTCATGATGCTCAAGCGCCCGGCTGTGGTCGTGGTCGCCGAGGAGGCCGAGAAGGCTGGTGAGATGGTCATGGACGCCGGTGAGATGGTCGCCGAGGACGTCGTCAAGGCCGAGAAGGAGATCGCCGCCGAGGTCATGGGCCGCGAGGGTTTCATGATGCGCCGCCGCGAGATGTCCAGTTGTATGAATCACTAAAAAATAAATAGTAAGTAATTACAAATGATTACGCGAGTACTGCTTGCTGCCATCCTGTTCTATGTGGTGTCCAACCCCGCCACCTACAAACTGGTTGAGAGTTTGCTCGGGCGTTTCTTCAAGATCGCCATGAATGGGTCACCGACCCCTGCCGGACTTCTGGTCCACACAGTCGTCTTTGCCGTCCTTTTCTGGCTTCTTGCTCCCATGGTGTCTGGACTTGATGCCAAGGAGTATCGTTCACTTATTGATGCCAAACTTGCCGATGCCAAGGATCGCAACGAGAACTTTGACGATGTTTTGATGACCCCTCTCAGGGTGGTTCAGCCCGAGACCGTCAAGGATGTCGAGGAAATCGAGGCTGTGGCTAAGGGCGAGTAAGTGTCTTTGCCGTCTTCGGTGTTTTTGGTGTAAATTTAATAACATTTGACTTCCGTTTGCGTTTGGCTTGAATCTTACCCAACTTAAGTGCTTTCATGGTTGGGTCATTTGTCTGCGCAGATGGTTGTGTTGTTATTACATTTAGAGCAAATATAAGTGCCGCTGGAACAATAAGTGCACTCATCCTTTCTATTATCATCTATTAAAATCTCCCCTTGCGTCTCCTTTCACCCTTCAACTTCCGTTTTCTTATCGGTCCCTTATTTTTCTTTTTCACTATCGCCTTTGTGTGTCTCTTTCTTAGTGGAGCTTCAATTGGTATTTCTTTGGGTGGGACGTAGCGTCTTGATCGCTGCCGCGCTTTTCTAACAATTTTACACAATAACTGTTCCGGCATAGATTTGCCTATACTTTTTCGGCACGCGAGATCCAAAACACACACAATGTCCCCGAAGGATGGCATCCTTACAATGAGTTGCGAATTTTATCGCAGTACCGATATTTGAATTCTTCCTTAATGTGAACAATTCTACGATATTCTTCTGGGTCCACGAGCGCCTTCAACTGTCGTGAAATGTTTGCATTTTCATCAATTTTAAAACAATAGTGTTCGCGCATGGCTTGGCATATCGGCCAGGTGGTTTTGCGCAAAAGTTGAACTTCCTGTTCGAGGTCGCAAAGTCGCGGGAGAATTATTTCACGCAAGAGTTTCTGAACGTCTCTTACGTGGAATTCTTCGAAGTCCATTTCTAATCTAAACAAATAAATTATTGTTTAATACAAATGGATACTATCACTGCCAAGGCATTTTGGGAGATGGTTCAAGAAGAAGAGCGACTTAAACGCGAACGCGATCTCATCAATCTCCAGATTCGAGCGCTTCGTGCACGGATGGCTGCGAACCAGAGGGCGCGGAAGGAAAGGAGGAAGGCATCAGGTTCAAGATCGTCGCTACGTCGTCGCGAGTCCCCTCTCCATAAATGAGAGCCATTCCCAAGTCTGTTCGATCGGCATCGGGGTAGATCTCATCAACCATTTCCTTAATGTATTCAAAAAACGAACACTGGTAGTCAGTAAGTTCCTTATTCTCACCCCAACGCTGATAGTCGAGCCATGTTCTAAATTCACCTGGTTCGACCATGAGGTAGTGTCCGAATAGATATCCGGGATTGAGTTCTTCTTCCGTTGGACGAGACCAGGTCTGTTGTGGTCTGGTTCGTCCAAGGTGATATTTTGTCCATATTTGGCATATGAGTAGTGCCCATAGTCTCTTGAACTCATCATTCATTACTAAGTTTGTAATCTCATGAAATCTTTAACATATTCCACGTAACCCATTCTGGATATCTTTTTCATATGGGACATCGCCCACGCCATGGAACTTCCCGAATGTAGATCCAGAAGTTTCATGTGATTAAGTAGAGGTTTCGCAACATCTGTATACTGAAACCCTGTCTCGTCACCATGTGCAATAAGGTCGTCCCATAAATTGGCCTTGAACATCGCCTGATAGACGTCCAGTAACAAGGCACGTGAATACTTGTCTGTGATATGATCGAAACTCATCTCTGATTGGCTAGAGAGTTAAATCTTTAATACTCTTAGATGGAAATAGTCATCGCTGTAATATTAATTACTGGTTTTTTAACATTTCATGGTTATTTCATCTATGTCGCGATTATTGAAACATGCGAACGAGGCGTAAAGATTGATCACGTTGAACCGTTAAACTTTGCATAAAGGAGTTCGTAAAGATTTCCTGTGGGAACCTGATCATATTCAATATAAACTTTGCGCGAAGTCAATGACGACTTTCCATTATTTCTGGCGGCTTCATCGACCCAATATTCAAAATCACATGAAATAGTATATTTGTAAATAGGTTCACCTCCTTCAGTAGTTCCGGTCGAGTACTTAGACATCTTAATTACATTACCCCCAGTTGATGCCCATGTAGCATTTATCGTGAACCCAGTGTTTTCAAAATCGACATTATGATTGACTGCAACACCCATATATTCATTATGCGGAAAGTTTTTAGTTCCCGTCAAATGAGTATATTAGTTAGTTAACTTAGTTGCTGAAGGCGAGACCACCCATGCCCGACTGGATGCGGAGCACGTTGTAGTTCACAGCGAACATGTGCATGTTGGTGGTACGGCTGGTGTTGGCCTTCTGCACAACCTCGACCTGCGCGTTATCAATGCGCGAGAAGTTGCAGGTACCAGTGGGCTGGTGCTCCTCGGGCTTGAGCGCGAAAGAGTACGAGTAGATACCCGGGTACGGGTTCCCGCTGTGGTGGTAGAAGGGCTGCACCTGGTTGAAGTACTTCCCGGTCTGCTCCTTGAACCGGTCCTGACCGTTGAGGATCAGCTTGAAAGTCGACAGAGGACCGACGGAGGTGGTGGCACCCACGGCACCCTCCTCAACCCACGCGTTGGAGTCGACACCGTTCTGGAGAACCAGAGGGGCCCCGAGCACGTTGGGGGAGATGTAACAGTTGGAAAGGTTTGTGGACACGGGGATGGTGGCAACCTCGGTAAGACCAATGTTGGAAGTGGTATCCCACATGTCGTTGTCGCTGGCGCTGGTCCCGGAGTCGGAGAAGCACCAGACAAGCTCCTTGACGGGGTGGTTGTAGGACAGACGCACCTGCTTGGTCCCGGCGGCGGTCACGGTGTCCACACCGGTGTGCTGCACCTGCTCGATCAGGTACTCGTGGCCCTTCTGGGCGAACCGGCGGCGCTCCTCGGTATCGAGGTAGACGTAGTTACCCCACACCTTGAAGCCGGAGGTGGACAGGTAGTCCGCGAACACGGCGCTCAGGGTGATGTCGAGGCGGACCTCGTGGTACTGGAGAGCAATGAGGGGCAGGTAGAGACCCGGGTTCCTGTTGAAGAAGAAGATCAGGGGCAGGTACACCTTGCCGGTGTCAAGAGACGCGGAGGTCATCTTACCGTACTGCACGCGCTTCGCCTCATCGAGGTAAAGCTCGGAATACAGACGCCACCACTTCTGGTAGTGCTTATCGATGCGCTGACCACCAATGGTAAGCTCGATATCAGCGATGGCACGCTCGGCAAGCCACTCAGCGGTCGCCGTGCTGTCATTCGAGACGTAAGTGGTAACCGCCGAGATCATCTCGAGGTACATCTCACCGATGAGATCACCGTTGCGGGCAACCGTCACGGACAGACGGGCGTTGTTCGCCGCCGTACCGTTAACAACCTGCTCGATGGTCTCCATCGCGAAGTTGGTGTGGCGCTTATACACCGCCTGAAAGAAAGTCACCTTAGGGCTTCCGGTCAAGTACACATCCTGGGCACCATAGGCCACCAATTGCATTAATCCTCCCGCCATAGTTTGCTTTAGTACTAGTAGGCAAGAAAATTTTTCAGCCGCCTGACACACGCGCCCTTTTAAGAAAGAAAAAATATGGGTAACCAAAAATGACCGACAGTGAGCGCGAAGATTCCGAGACCGAGGTGTCCGACACCGAGATGCCCGACTTCTCCCAATTTCTCGAGGACGAAGATGAGACCGAGGACGTTGACCTGGGGGCCATCCTAGTGAACGCCCTGGAGACCATCGATGGTGACACTGTCTGTAGTACCTTGGTAGGGATCCGTCAGCAACTCGAGATTCACAACAAGATCATGGTGAAAATTTTGAAGTCCCTTGGGGATTTAAAAAAATGAGTCCTAAGTTATATAGTTAAGATGACAGACACAAGGGAGACCGTTCTCCGAATGGTCAACCACGTCCAGGACAAAAAGATCGAAGATCTTGCGGCTCACATCACAGACATCAAACAAGGTTTAGATGACCTTAGAGGTGGTGATCTGAGAAGTCTTACAAAATACATTTTTAGTATCGAAGTCAATGACAATGGATTTCTGGATGACGTCGGCAACGACTTTCACAAAAAGGTTCTTGGTACCTACACTCAACATATGATTGGGATGAGTGCCGTAGAGTCGCGGTTTCATACAGACGCCAAGGACATGGCAGATGAAGCCAGTATGGACATCCGAATCATAAGGAACACGATTGACAAGGTCTACAAGTATGTATGCCAGTTGCATGCACTTCAAGAAACACTGATGCAGCCCATGCTTGCTGACGGAGAGACGAGCAGGACCATAGAGAATTCAGAGGATCTAAATCCTTATCAGGTGATCATCCTGAATCTCCTGGATGAACTGGAACGCCAGAAACTTCGCAAGTCCAAGGACATGATCTGTGAAGAGGTCATCACGGAAAAGGGATATCGGACTATGGCATGGAAACCGATCTGCACGATCAAGGAAAAGATTCACCACCTGAGTGAAAAGAACTCTTCGCCTGAGCGCTGGAAACTCATCACCAAGAAAGCCACGATGCCCAAGGATGTTGCGATTCACCTGGAGGAATGCAATGATGTACAGTTGCCTGAATTGAAGAAGAACCGACACGCCTGGTCGTTTCGAAATGGTGTGTTCGTTGGTGATCTCGAAGGTAACAAGTTTTACTATTACGGCACGAATGAGTTTTCTAAACTTGACAGACATATGGTGACCTCAAAGTACTTTGATCAAGACTTTGATGATCATACTAACGCTGAAAGTTGGAAAGAGATCCCGACACCCTTTTTGGATTCGATCATGGACTATCAGGGGTGGAACGATGATGTGAAGCGATGGATGTACATCATGCTTGGTCGCCTGACCTTTACTCTGAACGAAGCAGATAGTTGGCAGGTCATCCCGTTTTGCAAGGGCATCGCCCAAAGTGGCAAGTCGACTTTGCTGAACTACGTCACCAAATTGTTCTATGAGGCTTCTGATATATCTGTGATGGCCAACAACATTGAGGAGAAGTTTGGTCTTTCTTCCATCTACCAGGCTAACCTCTTCATTGGCCCAGAGATCAAGCACGATTTCCGCATCGACCAGGCCGAGTTCCAGAGTTTGGTTTCGGGCGAAGAGATTCAGATCGCCAGAAAGAACAAGAACGCCGTGACCATTCAATGGGATGTCCCTGGAATTTTGGCAGGTAATGAAACCCCTGGGTTTTCCGACAACAGTGGCTCCATCCTTCGTCGTCTGTTGCTCTTCAAGTTTGGGCGTCAGGTGTCCGACGGAGATGCCAGGCTTGGTGAGAAGTTGGCTAGTGAAATTGGTTCGATCTTGCAGAAGTGCATATGGGCTTACACAGAGGCTGTTCGTGAATATGGTGACAAACTTATATGGAAAGTAGTACCCAAACAGTTTTTGGACTGGCGTGAGGAGATCGAGGGTCAGTTGCACTCGCTGGTTGGCTTCATGAAGACCACTCAGTTGAAGTACGGTGAGGACAAGCAGATGCCCCTGCACTGGTTCAGGCACAAGTATCGCGAGTACTGTTCAAGCATGGGTACGCGGCCGCGTCAGTGGAAGACGGAACTCTACGAAGGTCCATTCAGTCAATGGAAACTTCGGATCGGGATTGGCACTATGGAATGGATGGGAACGGTCAAGAAAGACCAGGAGATCGTTTATGGTGTCACCATGGCCCAAGATGATGAATAAGAAAAAACATTGACCTTTAGTAAGAACGGCTTATGTCGTATATCAACGTTACTCCGCGGACTCCGGGATCCAATCTCGGTCTGCCGAGTAATCGCATTTTGCTCACCAATCCAGAGACGGGCAACGTTGTCCAGAGGGTTGAGGCACCCCGCGACGAAAAGTGGGTTTTCAATACGAAGACCAAGCGCTTCAACTTGATTCCCAAGAACAAGAATGCACCAAAGAAACCCGTCAGAAGAAATGTGCGCATTGAGAATGCCGGTTTAATGAACATTAATTTGAGGGCACTGGAAAGAGTATTCCCTGAGCCCAAGAATACCGACGTCAAGTTCTCGCCCCTGCGTCCTTCTTTATTTGGTCTCAAGGTGAAGTTTCAGAAGGACTTAGGAATGGAACAATTTTCAAATCTCGCCTATGACTTTGCGAAGAAGCCATTTCCCAAAGGCGTGACCCGAGTTGTGATTCGAGGCGACCGCTTCCGCCCATTGGTGGACATCAAGACAAAGGAGCAACAGAACCGCCTCAATAAGAACCTCTTCAAAATCGTTCGGCGCATTGATGTCAACCTTGGCGACTACAATATCCAGATCTTCCGGACTGGAATGCTCATGAATGGTGGCTACGAAAAGAACCCGATCGAAGTTCCACTAAACTACATTGACGGAAGGAAGATATTTGGAAAGGCTCTAGACACAATGGAAGACTTTATGAAGAAGTTTGTCCCCACCGAGAAAAGAGTGACCGAAGATTTCTCCATCACCAACTTCAATGCCGATTTCTTCGTCAATCAGATCATAGTGGATCCCTTCGTTGCCACCGCCAACGGAAATGAGATCTACAAGTCACTCAAGAAGGCGGTTAAGAACGCAAGAAATATTCCCAATAAAGTGATCGAGTTCATTCCAGATTTCGAATATGAGTTTGGGAATAAGAATAGCAACTTTATGCAAGAACTAAGAGAACTGGGAGGAAAAGTTCCCAAGTTTCCGGACAACATCTATCTTAAGTTTCCAGGGCAAAAGGAAAAAGACAAGAAACGCGGAGGTTCCTATGTGTCGTGGAAGAAGGGCTACATCCGCATTCAGGGTGCCGATAGTCTCAATAAGGTCCTTCTCATGGTTCGCACCATCCAGATTTGGTACGATCAGATGAAGAGAAATAATCCAGACGTTCTGGCCACCACCAACATTGCCGGCGCCAAGGTCAAGAAGGTCAAGAAGATTGTGGCTACCAAAGAAAATATTGAGAAAGTGGGGCGTGTACGTCTCAATGTCTACAAGGGCAAAGATGGAACCAACAAACTTAAATTGAATGACATTCGTTGCGAAGACACCACCAAGAAGGGCTACACCACCAAACAACTTAGGGTGATTGCAGCGAGACGTGGCATCCCAGGTGCAGACAAGTTGAAGCGTGAAATTCTGTGCGAGAAACTTTTGGCTATTGCCAAGGCAAATAGGAATCGCGCACAGGCTCAAAAGATGGCAATGGCCCGTAGGATCATTCGCAAGCCAATTCGCCGTATCGCCACTAAGAAGCGAGCAGAAGAGGCTGCTGAACAGGCATTGCTAAACGCCGAGTTCGAAGCAGAGGTGGCTGCGGCATTCAATGATAACATTAGTTCCGTCGAGTCAAACCTTGGTCTGCGCCAGACACCTTCGCCCATGCCGACACCGACACCACCAAGGACACCCACGCCCAGACCTTCGCCATCTCCGGCACCCAGACCCAGGACTCCCACACCCAACTCGCCATCGATCGAACCCATGGAGTATAACGAAAATTGGTTCGAAAGGATGGAACGAAACAGTCCTCCACAAACCGCGCAGCAAAAGGGTGAGGCGCTATTGAACAACATGATTGGAAATACCACCAGTCCCACACTGAACGAAAACAACTATCAGAGGTATAAGGATATTCGTCGGACTGCCACAATTTCCCTAAATGAGGCACGAACGAACTACATGAATGCACGCAGAGAGTTTGGTATTAACGCTGAACCCACCAAAAGAGCCTATGCTCGTTTCCGTGCCATCAAAAATCTCGGTAGATAGTAAATGGACCCTCAGGCGGTTTACAACGGTTTCGCTTCGATGTTCCGAAACATGCTAATTTCTATGACAGCCTCGATTGCACTGATCGGGTTCTCAGAGAAGTTTGAACTCATGGCACCGGTGGTGCGAATGATTGGGTTCACGGGAATGATGACCGCGGCGTTCATCGGTTTCAAGACCTACCGTGATTTTTTGGACTACATTAATTCGATCGATGATGAAGTTCCCATGGCGAAGCGGTGGCGCTCATGGGCTTACACATCGTTGTTCTATTCGGTGCTCATCTTCACCCTCGCTGCAATTTACCTTTTCAGGAAAGTAATAATTTTTTAACTTCAGGACCTTCGGCGCCAGGTTTATTTGGAAAATTGATTACATACCCCTCTATGGCTTTGACACGTTCCATGTAGTGCATGGTTTGAATGACGTGTTCGGGTTTGATGGACGGGCATGCCTTCAATTCAATGACCCACTTGCCGTCGATGATGATATCGGCGCGAATAACACCCACGATGTTCTTCTTATAGTAGACCGGAATGTTGACTTCGTGACTGTAAGGCATCTCCTTTTCATCCAGTTCCACCATGAATGCACGCTGATAGACATTTTCCAGATGGCAAGGTCCAAGTTCACTAAAAATATTCTTGGCAATCTTTTTCAAAAACTTTTCCATTAAAGAAAAAGCGCACCTTATCATTAAATGCGTGTTACATTGAGACCACCCGTTGCCGTTAGACCCAAACGAACACCTCCAAGATCTGATTTATTTAGTGCGACCACATCAGCCGTTACAGCAGGTGTGACTATCTACTGCACTCTCAATTGGTGGCATTACAGGAAGATTCGTAAGGAACTTGAAAAGCGCCTGGATGATGACATTAAAGAAAAGAATCGTGATAAATAATAGTATGAGCTATGCACTCGGTGGTATATTATTGGGTCCATTTTATAAAGGACGTAGTTCGATTCAGGCAAAAAGTACGGTTAACGATGCCATAAGATATACATGGGTGGTTGGAAAGGTGCCAAATATTAATCACGTCATCAACACGATACCAGAAGGTGTCAGGTATTCCATTCAAGATCATCGTCCAACCATTGCGCCTTATGACGGAGTTCACATCACCCTGAATTATCTGATCGAAGTTCAGATCCACACTCCCGAAAGTTTGGCCGTGAGACAAAATGAGATTCATCACAGGATATATAGGATGAAACGATACAACGATCATATCTCTATGAAATATGATGAAGTCATGGAAAATAGACAGTGGAAGATTCTAGAAGAATGTTACAAACTTCCAACGCCTATGAGTTTGTCACTTCCCATCGAGGGAAATGTAAATACTATGTGGGAAGATTTGTTAGACTCCATCGCCATCAAGTATAACCTTGAACTTCAAGAAGTTTAACCAAGACTCTAATTTCTTCCTCGAGGTCATCACTTATACGTTTACCGTCCTTTTCCACGCGAAACGTATCGAGTGCAAACCCATTTTGTGTCGTGATACTTGCCGAAATTACATTGATGCCCAGTGACACAAATATCATGCTTAGGTCGCTCATGAGATTTGGATAGTCGCGAAGTTTCACCCACACCCTCGTCTCCTTGTCCCTATAGTGACTGAAGTGAACATCAGATCCATCATTCGGATCAACTGGACATGAATCAAAATCAAATTCTTCCTCGACCATCGTTTTAACTCTGGAACATAGCGAAGTGCTAATAGGTTTTCCAGAGTAGGTAAGCATCATGTACTCGAGATCTTTTTCATTGTCCATGTTCCTCCATGCGTTAATCTGGAGACCTCTCAGTTTGTGACCGAACCCGACTTCCTTTGCAAATGGTTTGTTACATCCTGGTATGATGAGACGTGTTTTGTTTCCGTCACTGATGATTCTATAGGGTTGACTGCACTGCACAAGCATCTTTCTTAAAGAATTAATAATATCTTTAATTAGTAGATGAAACAACCAATACACAGGATACAGAAATTGGGAACATTTGGTGCAAAATTAAACTTGAAATTACTCAGATCGAGGAAGACTCCAGAAGACAACCGACGAATAGCCAGATGGGTGACCGGTGAGTTGGTGGATCTGGGACCAACCTTTGTGAAATTGGGGCAATTGATTAGCACGCGAAATGATATTTTGTCTGCCGAGGTGATCGAAGAGTTTTCAAGTCTACAGAACGAAGTCCCTCCTTTCCAAGATGTTTTGAGTGTGGTGGGTGAGGACTATGTAAAGGAAACCTTTGGATATTTCGATACCCGACCGATGGCGTCGGCTTCGTTGGGGCAGTGTCACCGGGCCATCGCCAAAGATGGGACCGAGGTGGTGGTCAAGGTGCAGCGACCGGGAATAGAGCAGGGAATCATTGATGACATTGACATCATAAAACAAATCTCAAAGATAGGTTATTTTTTCACCCGTGACTCGAACTACACAGAGTTTATGGACATATTGGACGAGTGGAAGCCCCTGATCCTGGAAGAGATTGACTATGAAAAGGAGGCACAGAGTATGATCGAGTTCAAAGAACTTTTCAAGAACAGCGATTGGGTCAAGGTTCCAGATGTGTTCCCCGAAATATCCTCGAAGCGGGTCTTGGTGATGGCTTACGAGCCTGGTGTAAAAATTGTAAATATTGAGGAGCTGAACAAGTTGAATGCCGACCTCGACCAGATTGCATTCTTCGTGGTTCGCAGTCAGTTCATGCAGGTGCTTGAAAATGGGTTGTTCCATGCGGACCCTCATCCCGGCAACCTGGCACTGAACCCACAGGGTCAAATTGTGTATTATGATTTCGGTCTGATGATGAAGATTGACCCTATGTACAAAGAAAACTTGTATCTACTCCTCGAAGCTGTATATAAAAAGGATCTCGACAAGATCTACACGATGATGATTGAGCTGAACATTATCATACCCACGGGCGATCGTGCCTCGGTGAAGTCATTCATCAAGTTGTTTCTGAATTATGTAGAGTCGGTAGATTTAGATAAATTAGATGTAGAAGAATTGAAGGCCATGGAGGAAGACAGACCGTTCCGTCTTTCGACCATGTGGGTTCTCTTAATCAAGTCCATCTATTCGGTGGAGGGCATTGCCAAAACTCTCTCTGAAGACATTGCCCTTTCGGATGTGCTTGAACCCTATGCCGAGCAGGTACTCGAGGAGAGTGGACTTCTCAATGTGGCATTTTCGGACATTCAACAAACCGCCATGAAAATACCAAGTTCCATACAATCTATCAAAAGCACCGTGGATGCACTGGAGGCGAGCAACATGCGCGTTAGACGGAGCATCACCGACAACGAAAAACTGCTGACGAAGAACCGGATTCTTCAACAGAGCATTTTGGTGTTGGTGGTTTCCACAATGTTCGTGGATCAAACTGTGACCTATGTATTTCAGACTGTCGCGTTCATTCTTTTTGTATACAGTCAGTTTTAGTTCTCCTCGTCCTCGCTGGAGTCCTTGATGAGCTTGGGGCGGGCAAACTTGTCCACCTTGGACTCGAAGAAGAAATCGAGAAAGTCCTTCTCCAGATCCTTGCGCTCGGCGTAGAGATCGGTGGAGCGCTCGAGTTCCTGCGTAATAAACTTGACCGCGTTGCGGCGTCCCTCGACCCGCCGATCCTTGCGGTTCTGAAGATAAGCCTTGCGCTTATCGGTGAGCTTTCGCATGCGTCCCTGCATCCCCTCTGGAATCTTAAAAGGTGTCGATGATTCGGCACAGATGGTAATCATTGTTATTGATAATGGAGATTTATTTCTTTAATATTTTTAGTAATCCATGTGTGATAGAACTCACTGGGTGATTCCGCCAGAAATGATACAGGTGGATGAAACCCAGGTACTAGGCAAGGGTAAGTACGGCAACGTCTATTTAGGTAATTGGTTAGGAACTCCAGTAGCAATCAAGCATTTTGAAGAGCATCTCCCCTCGGAGATCAAAAGGATAATACAACGTGAATTTAGCACCATGACACGAATTCACCACCCTCACGTGTGTCAGTTGTTGGGATACACAGAAGAACCTTTTCAGATTGTAATGGAATATTTTGTCAATGGAAATCTTCGCGAATACATTGACAGAAACCCCACGACCTTGGCTGAACGAGTTGGTTTCATGGTTGACATTCTTAGAGCACTTGTCTATTTGCACTCGCGCAAACCCGAACAGGTCATTCACAGAGATTTGAAACCTGAAAACCTTCTGGTGTCCAAGAGTGGAAAGGTAAAGATCGCCGACTTTGGTCTAAGTAAAATTTTGGTCAGTGACAATACATTCTATTCGGATGGATGGCGTGTTGGCACTGGAAAGTACATGGCACCCGAGATGCGCGACATAGAACCCTACAATGAAAAGATTGACATCTATTCACTTGGAATGATAACCAAGGAAATATTCAAAGACATAAACCCCCCTCCGGAGATTTGTGAAACAATAAGTCTCATGCTTGAAAACAACTATAAACGTAGGCCGTCTGCCGAGAAACTTTTAGAGTTCTTTTTAGCATATTATAAGAAAGTCCTTAACGAACGTCCCAAAACATCATGTTGTGGCATCTACAAGACTACCTTGTAGGTGCGTCTGGTGTCCTTGTCCTCCACGGACAAAATCTTGAACTTATCCGTCTTGACAAGTTTTACGCCCTTATTTGTCACGAAGGATTTCATGCGCTCGACCTCCTTGACGGGCATCTTTCTAGCATACTTTAACATCATGGTCTTGTTACCGATGACGAACGCAGTCTCCATTTATATTAAAAAATAAAATTATCAGGTAAGTAAAGGGATGAGAATTAGACCCAGAGCCTTTCAGGTGGATCCAGATCATGCCATGAGCACTTTGTCACTCGGCATATCTGTGTATCAGACCTATGAAAACCAGAGGACCCTAAAGTTACTGAAACGGATTCATAGGTATGGTTTTAGACAGGTGCTAAAACAGAGAAAACTTGTCACGCCTCCAACAACCCTGAAAACTCCTCCAAGGAATGGAAATAACGTTTAATGTCCTTTACGAATCGTTTATCTTTTCTTAGTTTTTCCTGATCTTCGTTGGTCCAGAGCCATGCGAGATTGGATTTTGAATATTTAGTATCACGCTGATTGGGCGTGGGTCTGCGCGGTCGAATGACCTCTTTTCTTTTCTTTTCGGGTTCGGGTTTTTGTTGACCGATGAATGCCAGTGCCTGCATCACCGTATCGGCAAGGTCGTCCTTCTTTTTATGGTTATTAAAGAAATCAAGCCAACTAGAATTAAGTGAATTCGTCGTGATCCACTCACGGGCACGTTCGATGGCGGTGTTCTTTCGTTTGATGTATTGCTTTCTTCCGGGTCCGACGACATCCGGTATTTTATATTTGGCGTCAAAAACAATTGTGTCCAAACCACGCCCACAGAAAAATCCATGAAGGTAATGTTCAATGGCTTTCATCTTTTTATTCCTGTCCGGTTGCCTCTCAATCACGACGGTCTTGGCTTCCCTTAGCCAGTCCCTTCTTTCTAAATGTTCTTTCAAAGCGGGCAAAAGTCCACCCTGCCTCTCTGAAGGAACACTTGCCACCTCCCACTGAAAAATGCGTTTTGTGTCGGCATCCAAAAAACACATCGCCAAATTTTTAATACCGACATCGATACTTATCAACATCTTATTAAAGAATAAACATAACTATTCTTTAATTAAATGGAATGACATGTTGTTGGTGGTGTTGCCATGGAATAGATTCACAGATCTTACACCTACCATACAAATACGACTATAAATTAGACCGATTTTCTATGATGGGTCAGTTCTGTTCATGGGAGTGTATGAAAGCATGGAACATGGATAGTAAGAATGTTCGTACACCCGAAATCAACCAGTTCATTACACTTTATAAAAAACGAATTTTAGGAAAAGTTACACCCACTCGCAGGGCTCCTTCACGATATTCACTAGAAATTTTTGGAGGTAATTTGTCTATAAAAGAATTTAGAAAAGGTTCAGAAAATACATGGGTTCAAATACCAAATAGCAATTATTATCCTTTGATTGTCAATAAATATAAAGAAATAACATCTAAAGAAAAGAGAAAGGAAAGTGTAATTATAACAGAAGAATCTAAAATTGATGATATAAATAATTCAGAATCAACGACAGACGACCTAAGATTGAAACGACCGATCCCACTCAAAAAAGCGAAAAACAATTTAGAAACACTTATGGGATTAAAGAAGAGAACCAAAGAATAATAAATGTGGTACGAACCAGAAGTAGAATATGACACACGAGTAGTTGACCTCACACAAATTATGATGACCCCGGCTATATTTCGCGCCGTGAAGAGGGCGGGTGGCAAGATAAAGGAGAAGGACTATGAAAAGGACCCTCATCCGGCACCCACCCCGCTGAAGGAAGACATCGCAAAGTTGGACTTTTTCGAGGGTTCGCCCGTAAAGGTCAAAGAGCATGGTGACTTTTATAGTATTATCGATGGTCGCCACCGGGTCGCGGCGATGTTGCTAAAAAACTTCAGGCAAATTTCAGTCGAGGTCATCTCAGATAATTAATGTCACATTATAGTAATATGTCTCTTGTCAATGCCGTGAACCGAGAAAATGTCAATGCCACCAGGAAACTCCTGAACAATGGAGCCAACGTCAATCAGAATAACGGAAATGGACGTTCACCTCTGATGCAGGCGTCCTTTATTGGTAATTCGGAATTGGTGAAATTGCTCTTGGCTAAGGGAGCCGATGTTAATAAGGCGGATTCGGATGGAAACACGGCTCTGCACTTTGCGACTGTGGAGAATTATTTGGGGATCACGAGATTGCTACTGGCCGCCCCAGGCATCCAAGTCAACAAGGTGAACAAGGACGGAGAGACGCCTCTGATCGTAGCGTCCCAAGCAGGTGACTATGAGATTGTGGAGGCGCTCCTGGCGAAGGGAGCCGATGTTAATAAGGCGGATAAGGAGGGACGGACGCCTCTGAACAGGGCGTCCAGCGAGGGTCACATGAAGGTGGTGAAGGTGCTGCTTGGCGCCCGGGGCATCGACGTCAATAAGGCGGATAAATATGGATTGACGGCTCTGCACAGGGCGTCCATGGAGGGTTTTTGGGTGGTCACGAGATTGCTACTGTCCGCGCCAGGCATCCAAGTCAACAAGGAGAATATAGCCGGATCGACGCCTCTGTACTTGGCGTCCTACTATGGTCGCACGAGGGTAGTGAAGGTGCTACTGACCGCCCGGGGCATCGACGTCAACAAGGCGACTGAGGAAGGAAACACGCCTCTGCATGCGGCTTCCGAGGAAGCTGAAACGGATATTGTGAAATTGCTCTTGGCGAAGGGAGCCGATGTAAACAAGGCGGACGAGCGCGGACGGACGCCTCTATATGTGGCTACGAGGTATGGTCGTGTGTCGGAAGTAAGAGAATTGTTAAAATCCAAGAAAGTCCAAGTGGACAAAGCTTCATCGTTGGGATGGACGCCTCTCATGATCGCATCCCAATTCGGCGCACCTATTTGCGCAAGGGAGTTATTGAAAGCAGGCGCCAACGTTAACAAGACGAAGCCGGACGGAGTTACAGCTCTTCACATTGCCGCATTCAATAATCAAGAGGACGTGGTAAAAGAGCTTTTGGCTGCGAAGAATATCGATCTTTTCAAGAAAAATGATGATGGTAACACAGCGTTGGATGATGCAAAGTCCGAAGCCGTTAAGAAACTACTGAGGAAAGCCATGGGTATTGCGACCCCGTGGCGAAATATGAACAACGAACAGAGACGGGGTATGAAGCCCATCCTTCTCAAGCGCATGATCGCCAAGGGTTTAAAAAATGGAAAAAACGCGACCTTCACCGAACCCATCATATATGCGAACTACAGTTACAGAACTTTGAAACCTGTGAACAATAAGAATAAAAATATTACATCTTTCGGTCTGGTGATCGATGACAAGAACAATGTCAAGGCGATCCTCGATTTGGAGGGGGCTAGGCGGGCTATGAGACTGGTGCGCGAGAGAGCGAATCGCGAAAATAAAACAGTGGAGCAACCTCTACCCGGTATCATATTTAAGAACTGGTCTCTCGTGAACTTCACTCCCGAAGAGTACTTTAACGCGATGAAAGATTTGATGAAGCTCAGTGCCGTCGCCAAAAGCGCAAGGACCCGTAAGAATCTTAAATCCGGCAGGATGAACCGGATTGAGGCAAATCAAAGAAAGACGGCTAGAATCGCCAGTCTTCGATCTACTATTCAAAAGTCAAAGAAGGAACTAAATAATTTAATGTAATTTCTTGTGTTTAGCGATGAAAGCCTTTTCCTCCTTGGTGAGGCTCTTATTTCTCATGGCAACCACTTGCTTGAACAGAGGGTTTCCACGGGGTTCATCCCACGTCCCGCGCATGGCATAGTACTCGGCGGTCTCTGGTGACTTCCACGCAGGGGTTCCGTCCTTTAACAGGATAGCCTTGTGTGACGTGGTGTAGCGATAGCGCTTCTTCTCGGCGTACTCGGGATCCACCCTTGACCACAGATCATAGTCTCCGTATCCTGCCTGTCCGAAGTAGATGGTCTCGCCCTTGGGTGACTTGGCCATGAACTTCTTGACGGGGTAACTGCTTCGTTCGACCTTCGCCATATATAATTTCCCAGGATAATAATAAGAATGAATCTTTACTTCATCGCATTTTTGGCCGTCCTGGTGTTCCTCATCAGCTACAAGCCTGGTTCAGGAACGCTTCAGAAGTGGTTCGGTGTCAAGGAGGGGATGCACCACGAGATGATGGAGGCACCCGAGGTTATGGCGCCTCCCTACAAGGTCACGAGCCGTGATGAGATTAACGCGCGAGAACTGGATAATATTTTTGGTATTCAACGATAAATGCTTAACTCATTCATGAACAAAGAGATGATCCTCATGGCGCTCGTGGCTTTCCTCATTGGTTTCAGTTTCTATCTCTATACAGAGACCAAGTGGTTGAAGACATCTCTGTATGCCCTTGAAGACGGTCTCAAATATGTCCCCGAGCCCGAAGAGCCTAATAAAGAAGAGGAGACAGAAGAAGTAAATGGATCAGCAGACGCATAAAGCGATCACTGTCCTAGTTGTACCTGACGAAAAAGAACCAACACGTTACTTAACTGTATGTGATAAACGTTGGGATGATTGGACATTTGTGACAGGTGGATGTAGAAAGCGCGAGGTAGGATGGCCAATACGCACGGCGCTAAGGGAACTTGAAGAAGAAAGTCGTGGCGTCATAGCCATCTCGGAGGGATACTACAGATATTTTTATTTCGAAGATGCCGAGAATGAAGGAATCATATATCATGTTTTTGTGATTGAAACCTACATTCCCAGGGAAACACAATTGAACATGATTGAACGATTTAACCGTGAAAAGGAAATAACCGAAGAGCGAAAGAAAAATAGACAATCTATCAGAAGAACCTACGATGAAAATAAGTACATGTCATTTGATACGATGCAAGAATTTCAAAGAAAAGCAAAGTGGCCACTGATCGAAAACCAAGTGCTAGCCAATGATGACTTTCACCGTGCGCTGAATCCCTCGTTTCCAAAAATCCCATTTAATATAAGGAGAAACAGATGCGAAAATCAAAACAGGAACGTATCACAGAACTCAGGAACCTCTTAGGTCTTGATCCCGAAGATATTGAATCCGAGGAAGCCCAGCGCATCCAGGAACTCACCGAGGAAGAAGTGGTTGGTGAGATCTATCTTTTGAAAAAGTATGGACCCAAGAAAGAAGAAAATGACGATGAAATGACACTTTACTGCAACCTCATGTAGGCTTAAAAACAAAAAACCATAGTATCCAGAAGACTTCCATGAGTTTCAAAGACGAATGTGAGCGACTTGGTTGGTGGTTCCGAACCAAACCTCAAGGAACCACGATTACTCACACACTGATGAATGGATCGGGCGTACTTATCGTTCCCCTTCAGCAGCGTGAGAGATTTTATGAGATGTGCATGAGATGTCTGTCCAATCGTGAAAAGTTGTTCATGGTGGAGCAGACTAAGAGTTCAGACAGGTTCAGGATGTTTTTGGACATCGACTATGTGACGACCGGAGAGCAGGGTGCCGTCACAGATGAAACCATAAAGCGTTGGGCAATTCAACTTCACACGGCGTTTCCTTCACTTGGACCCGTTCTTGTCTCCACTTGTACTCGCGCTCAGGGAGACGATTTTAAGAATGGCGTTCACCTCTCGTGGCCTCAGGTGACGGTGACAACTTCGTCTGCATTGAACATTCTGAATCGTATCACGGCTACCCTTGTCGATTACGATCCAGATGTTCCATGGTCAACAGTCCTGGACAAGTCAGTGTTCAAGACGGGTTTGAGAACCATCTGGTCCTACAAAATGAAGCGAGAAACCAAGGAACTTGTCGTGCCCTATGTACCGAGGTTTGAAATTGGAAAGGATGGCGTCACTGAAATATCTCAGTCCAAACCGTCGGCAAGCATGTTCGAACGTTTTTCCATTCTTCCCCATGGAAATGAACTTGATCACTTTGGAGGGAACGAGACCATCATTTCGGGAACCAGCGCGAATGACGAATTGCTCAAGTGGATCCAGGAAGTGTATCCTCAACACAATGTGAAGCGAATTGACAAAATCATTCCAAAAAAGACTCACTGGGTCATCGCAACTCAGAGCAAGTACTGTGAATTTATCGAGCGAGAGCACAAGGGGAACCATGGGTGGTTTTTGGTCGACAAGGAATCGAAGACCGTTCTGTTCAAGTGCCACGACGAAGATCACAAATGTCGGAGTGGTCGCAAGTACATGGTTCACCCCAAGATAATAAAATATCTGCAAAAATTAAACAAGGTATGATTACCATTTTGCTGATTATAGGTTTCGCCATCATATTCATATTAGGGAGACGTTCGGGATACGGAAAGCCGGTAAATCCTGATTTATGGAAACCGGTTGACGACATGCTTCCAAACCTTTCAAGATTTCGTGATTTGGATCCAGTCACGTATGTACGGTTCGAGAAGGAACTGGAATCTGCAAAGAAAGAGATGATTAGCCCAGATGTAACCGTTCTCAAGGGCGTCAGTTTGGAAAGAAGTGGTAGATACCTCAGGCGTGCCGTGGACGAATTCTCATCTTTGGCCGGTTCCCTTCCATCGGGTGATTCTGTCTACCACGATGAAATAGCAGAATTGGCAGCAACACTTGCGATTACAGGCGAACGAGTTCTAATGGATGCCGCCGAAGAAACGAAACAGCCATTTACTCCACGTCTTCTAAATGCGCTTATTGATTGAAAAAACATTCCCATTGCTTAATAATGGAAACGAGAACTCGTTCCGGACGCGTGGTTAAGAAACCTGAATTTTTCACACCAGATGAAGTCGTTGAAGATGATTTTGATGAGTCTGAATACGATTCGGATGATGAGTGTTCCGACGTAGAGTCTATTCGTACAGAAGATGAAAGTGACTACGATGGCATCGACGATGAAGATGATGATCTCGATGGATTCATTGTACCAGATGAAGATGAGGACGAGGATGAGGAATAAGTGCGCTCATCCAAACTATTAAAAACATACATTCATATTAAATCCTTCCCAATGGAAGTAGCGGTTGACAGTAATATACCACAGGGATTTGATATGGATGATGGAGGTGCTGCCCCCATTTATAGACCTGATATTCAAGTCGAGCAAGAACCAGATCAGCAAGAGGATGAACAGGTTCAGCCCATTTATTACGAAATTCCTATGCCGAAACAACAAGAACAGCACCACCAGGAGATTTATCACCACCCACCTCCTCCACAACAGGATACTATATTCAGTGGAATAAGTCCTCTCGTGTGGATGGTGATCATCTTTGTTGCATTCATTCTTGGTTTCTTTATGGGAATGGGTGCAGGTGGAAGGAACAACGGACCTGGTCAGGCTGCTCCAATTATCCTGACTTCAGGAAGGGGCGTCTAAAAATCTGAGTAATTAGTAGAAGATGGACAGATACACTACCATCGCATCAATTGCATTCGGAATGCTCGCCACATGGATAATTTTGGACCAAAGGGAATCTTACATTCCCCTCCAGACAGATCCAGGTGACGATCCTTCAAAGTATTATGCCTCGCCCATGGAGGTCTTGGGTGATACACTGTATGTAACGAATCCGGAATCGTTATATGCAGGGTTCAGTTTGGAACCTGGTAAGACGGTTCAGCAAATCCCCATTGGACCGGTGGTGGATCGCCTCGGAAATGTCAAGGAGATTCCAGGGCTACCGGCCAGAGATATCCTTTATCCTATCAGGGAAGATGCCGACTTGGAAATTGAAATGCTTCCCGTGCCAGGTTCCGGTTCAGGCGAAGTTGAAGTGTTTCCCACTGCTTAACCACTGAACATCTGCTCAGGGTCCATCTTCTCCTTACCCTTTGAGGAACCCGAGCCGGAAGCCTCCTCGGTGATCTCCTCGATCGCTGGAAGGTTCTTCTTGCGCTCCTCCTCGCGCTCCTTGATGAGCTTGGCGACCTCTTCATCTGCCATCTTGACAAGTTCCTCCATACTCTTGTCAGGGTACTCCTCCTTGAACTTATCCACCAATTCGGATGGATGAGGGATAGGAGCCTCGTCTGGCTTGTTGTAGAACTTGGAGTTCTCGTCGCCGGCCTCTAAGAAAGGCATCTTTGAACCTGAAGGCGTGGCAGCCATGTCCTCCTTGCGCTTCTCGAACATCTGCGCGGCATGCTTCTGGTTCTCCTTGTAGCCATCCATGATCGCCTGAAGACGCTCGTCGGTATACTTGACATTGTCCATCTCTGACACCGGGGGAGGCGGAAGAAGAAGCCACTCATACATGTTCACCACGTAGATGTCCACGGACGAATCCAGTCCCTGAAGCTCCTTGGCATGTTCCTCAGCCTCGCCCTTGGTTCCGAAAGCACCGCGAATCTTGATCATGAACTCGGTGTGCTTGGCGCCCTCGGCAGGACGAACCCAACCACCATCAAGGTTTCCAACAAATGAAAGGCATGCCCATGACACACCAGGAACGACGAGTTTATCTTTTGCAAGACGAGACATTGTACTATAGTATATAATTTCTTCTTTAATTGTAAGATGTCACAGAAGATACTAATTTATGTGACCATGTGGTTACTCCTTTTGTCATTCATCAGAATCACCCGTGAGCCCAAGAGTTTGGTGACTTTGCGCAAACGGTACACGAAACTTCGCGAGGAGATTTCAAAACTTCCAGAGGGGCATAAGTTTCGCAAGTTGGAAGAACCTATTCTACTGGTAGGCTACCACGGAATGCAGGGAGGGTTATTGGGTTTCAACACAAACAAGGGTTCCGAGATTGGTCTTTGCGTCGACGGGTGCCCCAACGAACTGATGCACGTCCTTCTGCACGAACTTGCCCACGCGACCGTCAAGGAGTATGATCACAGTCCGGAATTCTGGGCGAACCTGGACGAACTCAAGGAATTTGCTGAGGGAAAGAAACTTTACAAGACCATCGAAGACCCCAAGGGATTTTGTGGTGCCCGCATCCATGATTAATTTTGTAACTCAATAGTAATATGGCTGACGCTACTGGTGTGGTGCCTGCGCTCAATCCCGCCGAGGCTGTTTACTTTATCAGTCTGTATTTTTACAACTACTTTGTTCTTCAGTTGGTGAGCAAAATTATGAGACTCATGAACAAAACGGAACCAGAGGAAGGTTCGGACGAAGAGAGGACCGCGACATTCAAGGAGTTCTTCACGCTCTTGTTCTACATCCTCTCGGTGATTTCGCTCCTGTTCATCACCCTTCAGGCCAAGGGGTCCAGTCGCCCGGCGACTTTCTCCGGCTTGGTGATTGCCCTCGCCGCGGTGCCAAGTTCACTGGGTCAGTTTGATCTCTTCAAGGATCCTTACGCCAAGTACCTGGTGCCTCTCGGAGTCACTCTGGTAACTAATTATTATATCGGGTAATAGCAGAATGGCGGAACCCTACATTCCTACCATAAAGGATTTTGACTTTTTCTTCAAGTTTCTGTTTGCCTACTTCTTTCTCCAGGTGTGGGCACTCTTGACCGGTCAGGATGTAAATCGCACGGAAAATCTCAAGGCAAAGAAAGCAAAGAAAGCAAAGAAAGCAAGGAAAGCAAGGAAAGAAGAATTTGAAGTCGAGGAAGACGAAACACAAACATTTGATTTTGTTGGTAGCGCTAAAGCAGCTCAACAAGCAGTCCAAAAAGCAGTCAAAAAAATAGCCAAAAAAAGCGAAGCAGAAAGGCTCGCCGAGCAACGCAAGTATCTTTTTCAGTTCATTTTCCTTTCGACATCCATGATCATCTTTGCATACGTGATGATTGGGTTCTTGGACGTCCCGGCGAGGGAAGTTGGAAACATCGGCATTTTTGTATTCTTGACTGCTTCACTTTTGAAATATCTTTTTGATTTCACTGTGACAGACAGCCAGGTTCGCATGATCATTCTTTCTGGTTTGGCACTTTACGTGGACTCGCTTCGTGAAACGGCCGGACGCATCGCCTCCCAATTTTAAAATCCATAATAATAGTAATAATGGATGTATCAAGTCCAGGGTACATGTTTGGTTCTTGGGTCCTGTGGTCGGCCCTGATCCTACCTACCATGTATCTTAATGTCAACAGTGACCCAAAGGAAGCCAAGTCACCAAATTGGGCGAGGGCACTTTTATTATTTCTCCAGGTGTTCCTCGCCGGAGGTGCCTTCGCCGCTGCACCGGCCGCCAGAGCATTGTTGATGAATCCCATCCCTCCGATCGTCATGATTTCTATGTACTACCTCTTGCGATATGTTCAGAAGGAAGAGGAATTTGATAAGAATCGCCTTATTCAGTGGGTGGGTGGCGCTTCACTTCTGGCCGTTGTGGTGATTCCCCAGTTAATCACGGCCGTTAAGAGGGGCAACTTTGTCGGCGGTGAGTTCGCAGGTCTTCAGCCGGGTACCACCAACTATACCATTGCGTCGACACTTCTCTGGTTTGTTCTTCTCCTACCAAATATTTGGTTTTTTGTCGAACGTCAAACGGTAGAACTTACCACGAGCACCGATTCTGAAGATGACGGAAAACCAAAAACATTTGCCCAAACACCCGAGTTCTTTCGTCTGGTGATTATTGCCATTCAATTGATTATCGTGGTGACCGCGACTACCAGTCCGTATACTCAGGGACTGATTCGCAACCCTATCCCTCCGCTAATTGTGTTCTTAGTCTATTTCTTCACGAGATATATCAAGGTTATCCAAGAAAAGAGGGTACAGAACACCGGTATCATTTCACTGGTGCTTATTATGGCTTTCCAGCTAATTCAGGATGCTCTTCCTTCGCTTCTCAGCGTCAAGGGCGTCACACTGACCACGGGGACATCATTCTACAATAATCTCAGTTACCTCGCATGGTCGGTGATCATTCTCCCGAGCCTATACTTCTTCCTCCGTGGACGGAACGAAGTGGTCAGTGAAAATAAAGTAAAACAACTCCCCTACAACACAACCATGGAGGGGTTCGAAAATCTCAAAGACTGGCAAAAAGATTTCATTCCACTGGTTCAGTTGCTGGTTCTGTATGCACTTGCCGGTGGTATCCAATCATTCCGTGGTCTTTTCATGAACCCAGTACCTCCCTTGGCCATGATGGGTCTGCTCGCGTTCACCATGTTCGTGCAGGCCAACAACCCCAAAGCAGACTATCCAGACAACGAGGGTCTCGCGGCCATCATTGCCGCCTTCGGTTTCGGTGCCAACTTCACCTTGGCCGACCCCGTACTCAAGATGATCTTCAAGAACAATGGAGGTGCACCGCCCATGGAGCCAGAGCCCATGACCTTTAATGTTCCTGTGCCGGAGCCCGTGTCGGAGCCCGTCCCGGAACCGGTGTTTGAACCCGAAGTCCAGACAAATAAAATCACAAACACTAATAGTAATGGCAGACAATAAGTCAAAGGATGGTCGTGTGACGGCTTTCACACTTCTGTTTGCATTTGCGGTGGTTCTCGCTGCCTACCTCTCAGCTCCCGAGAATAACTTTTGGATGGCCCCCGGTGCCATCATGTACATGGTGCTGCTCATGGCGATCGCCATCCCTCGGTGGTGGGTCCTCGGCGACGACACGAATCTCGTCAAAAATCTGAGCGTAATCATCGCACTTCTGATTGTCCCCTCGGTCCTCGCGCCGGTCTTCGGCATCCAGACCAGCACCAACGTCTACAACTACTGGCGTTCCATCATGCTCCCCCTCTACGTTGGCTACGCGTTCCAGAAGCGCGACATGCCCGGGACCGGGATCCTGGTCACCTTCTCGACCCCTCTGGTTCTCATGCTCTCCATGATTTTCAGTATCAATCCTCTACCAAATGTTAAAATCCCCGGGACCAATGTCACAAACGAGTGAAATTTTCATTCAGGCTCTTAAAGAATAGAAACGCAAGGTAGGTACCTTACTAATGACGGTTTATACCAAAAAGACCCTTCATCAACACATTCTTGATCGACCCGACAGTTACGTGGGTCAGGTCAAGCCCGAAGACAGGGATGTGTGGGTGCCACAGGGTGACAAGTTCGTCAAGCGTACTGTACGTGTCTCTCCGGCGCTGACCAAGGTTTTTGATGAAATCTTGGTGAATGCTTTGGATCAGAGTTCTCTGAATCCATCCGTTACGAAGATATCCATCGACGTGGATGAATCGGGTAGAATCACCATCGCCAACAACGGCATATCCATCCCTGTGGTGATCCACGAACAGACACAGGTCTGGACACCCGAACTTATCTTCGGTCACTTGTTGACATCATCCAACTATGATGATTCCGAGGAGAGAACCACCGGTGGGCGTAACGGCTATGGTGCCAAACTGACCAACATCTACTCCAAGGAGTTCGAGATAAAGGTGGATGACCCAGATACCAAAAAGTCCTATCATCAAGTCTGGAAGGACAACATGCGCGTCTGTGCCGAACCCAAAATCAAGTCCTTCGCGGGAAAGACAGCCAAGGTGCAGGTCAGTTGGGTGCCGGACTGGGAACGTTTCGGTCTGAAGGGAATCACCAAGGACGTCAAAGACATGTTCATGAAGAGGGCTCTGGATGCAGCAGCGTGGGTGCCAACCAAGTGCAAGGTTCACTACAATGGTGAGATGCTGGCCATCAAGCACCTCCAGGATTACACTTCACGCTTCACCGACCAACCCTTGGCGCAACTCAAGCAAGACCGGTGGGAGGTGCTGGTATGCTCATCGGCCGGTGCGGGATTTAAGCAAATCTCATTCGTCAACGGCATCTGCACCGAGAAGGGTGGAACCCACGTCGACCACGTAGTCAATCAGATTACTTCGGACTTAGCCAAAAAGACCAAACTAAGACCTTCGCAGATCAAGCAATGTATGTTGGTGGTAGTCAAGGCAGTTCTGGTCAACCCTTCATTCTCCAGTCAGTCCAAGCACGAGTGCATGTCCCGGGTGCAGGACTTTGGTTCCAAGTTTGAACCCACACCTGCCTTTTTGAAGCAGGTCAAGGGCGTTCTGGAACAGGAACTTTTGGCGCAGACCAAGGCTTCCGAGGTTCGTGACCTCAAAAAGACCGACGGCGCCAAGAAGAGCAGGATTTCGGGCATCCCCAAGTTGGATGACGCCAACTGGGCAGGGACAACCAAGTCTAAGATGTGCACCCTGATCATCACCGAGGGAGATTCGGCCAAGGCTTTGGCTATCAGCGGATTGTCTGTGGTCGGCAGGGATCAATATGGCGTCTTTCCACTCAAGGGCAAACCAAGGAACGTTCGGGACTTGGGCTCAAAGGCACTGACTGCCAACCAGGAGTTTTCGGATTTGAAGAAGATCCTGGGTCTTCAGCAAGGCAAGAAGTACTCGGATCTCAGTGACCTTCGCTACGGAAGGCTGATGATCATGACCGATGCCGACGTGGATGGTTCACACATCAAGGGTCTGGTCTTGAATATGTTTGACTGCTACTGGCCCGAGTTGATCACCATGGGATTCGTGGTGAGCATGATCACTCCGGTGATCCGAGTGAAAGGAGGACGGATCAATGAATCCTTCTACTCGGAGAGGGACTTTGTGAACTGGCTCGAACAGACTCATCAGGGAAGGGTGCCACGTGGAGTCACCATCAAATACTACAAGGGTCTGGGTACCTCGACCTCTGCGGAAGCCAAGGAGTACTTCAGGGATCTTGGACGTTTGACGGTTGGGTTCGTGGCTGACCATGAAAGTCAGAAGTCGGTCGGACTGGCATTTGACAAATCGTTGTCAGATGATCGGAAGCGCTGGCTCGCCGAACCGTTTCGCGGCGATCCCCTTCCTTACGGAAAGGTGACATCGGTGACCGTTTCAGATTTCATTCACAAGGACTTGATTCAGTTCAGTCACGCGGACATTCGCAGGTCCATTCCAGATGTTCGGGACGGACTGAAACCTTCACAGCGCAAGGTGATTTACGGGTGCATAAAGCGCAATCTGACGTCCGAGGTCAAGGTGGCTCAGTTGTCTGGTTACATTTCGGAGCATACTGCCTATCACCATGGTGAGATGAGTCTTCAGGGAACCATCGTGGGGTTGGCGCAGGACTTTGTGGGGTCGAACAACATGAATCTGTTGGAGCCGTGTGGTCAGTTTGGAACAAGGTTGGCGGGTGGCTCAGATCACGCAAGCGCCAGGTACATTTTCACACGACTGTCCGGTCACGCCAAGGTTTTTGATGAAAGGGATAATGCCTGTCTGACCTACCTAAAGGATGATGGAAAGCCTATCGAACCGGAATACTACCTTCCCACAATGCCGATGATCCTGGTGAATGGCGCCGAAGGGATCGGGACGGGGTTCAGTTGTAAAGTGCCTCCACACAATCCAATGGACGTCAAGGAAAATCTGAAACGGTTCATTCGCGGTGAGGCACTGAAGCCGATGAAGCCTTGGTTCCGTGGATTCAAGGGAACCGTTGCGGCATCGGACGAGGGCATCTGGACGCTCAAGGGTGTGTGGCAGGCAAGTGGGGACAAGGTCGAGGTCACCGAACTCCCGCCAGGCACGTGGACTCAGACCTACAAGGAGTTTCTGGAAGGGCTTGTTGAGAAGAATGTCATCAAAAACTACAGCAATCACAGCACGGAGGAGAATGTCCGTTTTGTGATCACCGGCTATAAGGGGTCGGCACCGGAGAAGGATCTCAAATTGACTTCGACGATCCGAAGCACCAACATGTATCTGCACGGACCCAATGGGATTGAAAAGTTCGATACGCCCTTGGACATCCTCAGGACCTACGCAACCGAACGGATGGCACTCTACGACAAGCGCAAGAAGTATCTGGTGGCCACGTTGGCGAAGCGTTCCGGGATGGCGATGGACCGCGCCAACTTTGTCAAGGGCATCCTCGATGGATCCCTCAGGGTCATGGGACTGAAGAAGGCGGACGCCGAGGAGAACATGCTCAAAAAGTTCAAAAAGGTCGATGGAAGTTTCGAGCATCTCTGGGGACTAAAGACTTCGCGTTACACCCAGGAGGCGGTTCAGGAACTCATGCAAGAAGCCAGGACGCTATTGGATGAGTTGAAGCGGATTCAGGGGATGACCACCAAGGACATGTGGATCGAGGACCTAAACCACTGAGGCAACCGAGGCTGGGGTCGGCGGGACCGGTCTCTCACTTCGACTTGCTTGTGGCAGACTTCTCCACCTATTGGTGGCTTTGTTCAGTAGGTTGGTCCACCGGGTCGTGTGTTCTTCTATACTAGCGTTATCTGCACGTTCAGAGCTTGAATATATTTTGAATTTTCCATTTGCCATTTCAGGTCTAGTCAACTTATTCTCCGGATCTTCTTCGTCCATCATTTTCTTGTATTCTTTGATTATGTCATTCGGAACTTCGGGTGCATGGTCAATGATTTTGTCGTAGTCTTCGCGGACCTTGTGGCAGTATTCCACGGCATTCATTCGGTCTTCGGGTTCAAGGGAGAGTTCCAGTGAGATGTCACGAGCCAGGCGACTGAACAACTTGGACGTCTGCATGTTGGATTCGTACTGCTCGCCGCACCTCAGGAACTTGTGAACGCTGGCAATTCCAGCGGCCGAGAGATTTAGAAAACTGAATACATACAAAAGAATTTGTGAATTTTCATCTTCCGAGGAAGCCACCAGAGTTCCCAGCCCCGCCAGGGTGGTCATGGCAATGTTGATGATAGAAAAATTAGTATGAGCCGTGCTGTGGCGTACCGCACATCTGTGATGGATCCAGCGGTATCCCAGAGCCTTTTCGCCCCAAGATTTGATGAGTTTCTCCTGCTTCGGGTGCCAACTCATGGCATTCTCGATGCGCTTTTGTTTGTCCACCAGGAACTTGGCTTCGAGGTGTTCTATGTGACCTTCATCTTCTGCGTCTGATGCCATCTACTTAAACATTATATTTTAATAAATAGAAATGAAGTTCTCTACCAAGATCGTTACTTTGGAAGACGGGGTCAAGGAGGTTGCCGTTCGTGCAGACGACGGAAAACCTTTGTTGGTTACACTCAAGGGAGCCCAGGTGGTCTCCGTGGACGATGAACTTCTTCTCAAGATTGATGATGAGACCGTGGCACAGTGTGAGGATGATGTTCTGGCAAAGGCTAAGGAGTCTAAGGTGGCTTGGTTCGGTAAGGAGATCGCAGACTCTCGACTTGAAAGCGCATTTACTTCTTCTTTTTCTCTTGACGAGAATATCTTGAGCGTGCACAAGGCTGAAACGGTCAGGCTGTATGACGCCAAGCGGGCGTTGCTCGAGGACAAGGAACTTGCCAAGGACGACGTGGTAGACGTTGTGGTCCAACTTCGGTCGGTGCAGTTTCTCCAGAAAAGTTTTGAGACCGAATGGGTGCTTCATCAGGCCAAGTTTAAGGCCGAGCCCAAGCCGAAGAAGGCGGTCGTGGATTTTTCGGATTGTCTTTTTGAGGAAGATCCAGAGGAAGAGGAAGAGGAGGAATTTTTTTAGTAAGTAATGTTAAACGATATGAAGGTTAAGATGATGAAGACCGAGACCATGTTGCTTTTGGCTCTGCTCGTTGCTGTGGGTTATTTTATGTGGGCGAACAACGGCGCTATCCGCCGTGCCCTCGGGATGAAGGAGGGGATGATGTACAAGTCCTACTACGAGGGTGCCAACGTGGTTGACTCCATGCCCGCTCCGGTGAATGGCGAGTCTCTGTCCGTGCCCGCGGCGGCTGCCAACGGGATGGGGGTTGCCTCCAGCCTGCTTCCCCGCGACGTGGCGGCTCAGGAGGACTTCGGTGACTTTGCTCCCGATGACATCCTCAAGGGTCAGAACTACCTGAACCCCCGTGCCCTCATCGGCTACCCCGAGACCGTCGGCGGTGCTCTCCGGAATGCCAACCAGCAGATCCGGTCGGAGCCCCCGAACCCGCGCGAGGCCGTCACGATCTTCAACACGTCCACGATCGTCCCGGATCAGATGCGCCCCGCTTTCGAGCTTGGTCAGGGTACCGCTTAGATTGATCTAGATTAATAGATAATTGTAAACATTCAGGGAAACAACTCTGACTGTTTGTGAATTAAAGAAATTACACCACTGGTTAACAAAACGATGTCTGACGGAATGCCGATTAGCGATCAGTTCAAGGAGGCGATTGCCGAACTCGAAGGGATCAAGACGCAACTCAATGAGGCTCAAAAGGCTATCAAGGTACTAAAGGACCGCGAGTCCAGCCTGAAGACCTTCATTGGTGGATACATGAAGGCTCAGAAGATCGATGACGTCCAGACGCGTGGCGGAACCAAGGTCACCCAGAAGACGTCGGTTAAGAAGCCCGTAATCACTAAGAAAATCCTAATGGATGAACTACCAAATTACATTGAGGGAGGTCAAGAGCGTCTAAATCAGATCATAAAGGAGATTGAGGATAAGTTAGAGCCCAAGGAGACATCAAGCCTTCAACTCAAGTTAAAGAAGAAAACTGAAGAGTAAATAGTAACCAAAGATGGTGGGATCTAATCTTCTTGACTATACTCCAATTGCTTCCGAGCCTCAGGTGATTGAGGATTATGACTATGAGGAGGAGGAAGGTTTTGTGGATCCAAATGAATACGAGTATGAAGATTGGATAGCCTATTACAGTGATGAATTGTGGAATAACTGGGAGTTATACAGACAACAATGTTATGATAATATGATTCCAGAGAAACTCACGTTTTCTGAGTTTTGTAAAAATGAGTACTATAGTTAGATTAAATGTTGGCAATCAGTAGATATGAGCCGATTACCAGACGTAACAAGTACAAAGGTCATTGTTCCAACCGTTCTTTTCGCCTTCCTAGCACCCGCCGTGACGGGTATGGGAGACTTAACAGATCGACTGGGAATGACCTCTGTGTTCGGTATCCTGTATATAATCATTCTTCGTGGGGTGATGAAATTCGTGGTTCGGCCAAGCGAGGTCTATCTCGCATCAGGAATGTACTTTCTTCTGAGCGGGATGACCACGAATCAAGATCTGATCGTAAGAAACACTTTTCTCTATTGGATCTTATTCGCGGTTATTCGCTCACAAAGTCCTCTCGAGTTCTAAAAAGGATGAAGTATCTCGTCGTGGGTCCTGGTGCCATGGGATTCTATGCCATCCTAGGGACAGTTTATGCACTTCACAATTACGATAAAACCAAAGATCTTGAAGCCGTCGCTGGATCATCTGCAGGATCCATCGTGGCATTTGGATGTCTGGTAGCCAAGTGGGACATCGTCAGACTTTTTAGAATCATCCGAGAGGCTGCCGATGTCAATTCGCTTATGCGACTAAACTTAAAGTCTCTTTTGAACAACTATGGTTTGGTACCGGCAACCAGGTGGAAGGAGGTATTTACAAAAATATGTATGGAATTGTCTGGAAAGGAAGATTTCACATTTCAGGAACTCAAAGAATGGACCGGACTGGATTTTTATGTGTCGGCATACAATATTACGTTGCAGAAGAGTTGTTACTTTTCACATCACACCCATCCTGACATGTCAGTCTCCCACGCGGTCTGCATGAGCATCAGCATTCCATTCTTATTCGAGTCCGTGGTCTACCAAGGGCATCGATATGTGGATCTGGCAGCGTTTGAAACATGTCCACTGACGCCTTTCATGGGCAAGGACATGGAGGAACTTGTCTCAATCGAACTGGATCCTGAACCTTCGATGGAGAAGCCACCCCACATAGGGTCGTTTGTTGATTTCATACAACACTTTATCACTTCGATTATGAGAAATAGAGTGGTCTATGAAAAGCCTACCATCTACATTAAGATGAAAGAAGGCGAGGCATTTAATTTTTCTATGGACGATGACAAGAAAACAGAACTATTCTATCATGGTTATCTCACCGGAAAGCGGTTTCTCAAGATAGAGCACGAAGAATGTCCCTCAGAACCAGAGCAGCAACACCTGCCATGAAGAGGACCACCATGTAACCCAACTCCGAATCCATCACACCCTCGACCTCATAGAACTCCACCCTGTCAGTGGGAAAAATTCTATCAGCAGCCTTCTCGGGAGCCGGCGGTGCTTTGACCGTTTCCCGAGGAAGCCCACCGTAGGCATCCTCAATGGAACAATAGCCTACCATTATTTAGTATCAACTAGGAAATTATTTACAATTCAAGTGTCGTCTTGCCCTTCTTGCCACGCTTCTTCTTGGGTGCAGAAACTTCCACGTCCTTGACAGACTCGCCATTCACGCTCACGATGTCCGAGATGTCATCCTCAATGTTACCGTCGCTTGGAGGTGCCGCCGGCGTGCGAACTTCCTCCACATCACGGGTCGTTGTGGACTGGGGAGTCATGAAATTAGACATCAGCGACGAGAGATCCATGCTTGGACCCTGGACCTCCCTTCGAGGAATCGGTGGCGCTGGTCGAGGATCCACATTCCTCGCTTGGGCGCTCTTGGCAGTGTTCGCCACGGCAGACATCATGCTCTTGATGAGATCGGGATTTTGCTTGATGACATCATTCATCTGAGGCATCGCAGACTTGAACATCGAGTGGGTCAGATGGAACATCGTGGCGGAACCACCGAGCATCATCATCAACTTCAACTCGGGTGCCATCTTCGCCTTGCCGCGGTATTTCACATACAACTCCTCGAATACATCATCATAGTCATCCACGCCATCCATCACCGACTCGGACCACCCATCCAAATGGATGTCCAGAGGATTGTAGCGCTTGTTGAGAAACTCAATACCGGTCACACAGGCGATGAGCATCCTTCTCTGCATCTTGACGGACTGATCCACCTCGATCGAATAGGACATCCTCTTGACTTCACCACGGATGTCATGAATCGACGAATGCATGTTCAGACGCTCAATGGATCGAATACCTTTCTTCTCCAGACGGGTGATCTTATTCAAAAGGTCAGCCTTCTCATCATCAATGGACTTGTACCCAGGGGAAGGCGCATCGTCCTCGTAGCCTCCCTCGAGACCAACGCCACCTCCATAGTCATCAAACGCCTCGCCGTGATCTTCCGGCTCTTCCTGTGGCGGCGGAGGACGTGCCGAAGGCGTCTGCTTCCCGTGGTTGGCAAATGCCATGAATGAGGACACAGGTGCCTCAATGGGGCGGTCATTCATGCTCGGGTTGTTCGTTCGCTTGCGCTTCGTGGCATCCAGGACGACACCATTGAAAAGATCCTGCTCCTCATTGTCCAGGTCGACCATGATCTCGCTATTATTATCAAGTTCAATCTCGAAATCCTCCATGTCTTCTGGTGTCAGTCTATAAACTTATAGTCAAGTCTTTAACGCAGAAAAAAATCAAATGTCTTAGTAAAGAAGTATGATCAGTAATCAGTTGGCCCTCGTCCTTGTGATTGCCATTGTGGTGCTCATGTACGTCAAGTGCTTCATGGGTATGAAGAAGAGTGGGTACAGGTTGTCCCCGGAGCCGGTGGAGGTTGAGCCCATGATCAGCGGCGATGCCATCACCAAGTTGCCTTACACGCTGGAGTGTGTGCCCGGCCCAGGCAAGGATGCCGCCTACTACACCAAGGACCTGACCCCGGGTGGGTTCTGTGGTGACCAGGCGCTCGTCAGGGATGCCATGTCCTACAAGATCCTCAGCGGTGTCGGGGGATCTCTCCTTGAGAAGTAAATTAAAGAAAAGAAAACAAAGGTAAGTACGAAAAAACAATGTCTACCGAGGATGTGATGAAGGAGCTCGCTGAGATGCGCAAGGAGATCAAGAGTCTCACCAAGTTGGTCCGCAAGATCGCCAAGGTTCAGGATGATCCCGATGGGTCCAAGGCCAAGGAGCGCGCCGCCAACACCGGGTTCAACAAGCCCAGCAAGGTCACCAAGGACCTGACTGACTTCATGGGTCTCGCCGAGGGCACTGAGGTGTCTCGCACGGATGTGACCCGCTTTGTTAAGCAGTATGTCAAGGACAAGGGTCTGTCTCATCCAGAGGATGGACGAAAGATTATTCAGGATGAGCCTCTGAAGAAGCTCCTGCAAACACCTCAGGGAGAGACCCTCTCTTATATGACCTTGCAGAAGCACATCTCCAAGCACTTCATCAAGGCTTAAACAAAAAACGCACCTTACTTTTAGAAAATGATATCCACTCAGGAGGTTGAAGCCATCATCGGTACGAACGTCAAAAACATCGATGTGTACCGAAAGGCTTTCAAGCATAAATCTTCTGTTCAACACGATGGCGTCGAAGGTTCCTACGAAACGTTGGAATTTATGGGCGACTCCGTGTTGGGCTTTATTGTCACCAAGTACTTGTTCGATAGGTACGAGAATCTGCAGGAGGGATTTCTAACTCGTGCGAGAACAAAGATTGTCTGTGGAAAGACGTTGGCGGACGTTTCTGCCAAACTGGGATTTCACAACTGGGTTCAGATGGATGAAAAGGGAATGAGAAATGGATGGAACAACAATCCAAAGATTCTTGAAGATGTCTTTGAAGCATTCGTGGGTGCCATCTACTTGGATCTTGGAATGATCGAAGCCAAGAAGTTCGTCCTGGGCGTCCTGGATAACCCAGATCTCATCCGCTTGGATAGGCTGATGGTGGATGACAACTACAAGGACATCCTGATGCGTGTCTGTCAGTCTCAGAAGTGGGATCTGCCTGAATATCGTCAACTGGATCATGTGGATGCCACCAAGTTCAGGGTGGGTGTCTACGTCCAGGGACATCAGTGGGGGACCGGAAAGGGATCCACCAAGAAGGAAGCCGAACAGGCTGGAGCCTACTTCACCTTGAAGCGACTCGAGGAGAAACTTGAAAAGAGACTGGTACCATCCAAGCGACCTAATGCCATGATTAAAAATGTCCACAGAAAGTAATAATGAAGGTCGCCCTTATCAATCCTATTTCCAAGACAGTCAATGAATTGTGCACTGGTCACGAGGTTCGTGCTTGGGGTCGCAAGTCGGGTAATGTGATCGTGGATGTCCCGACTGGATTCCCAGTGAAGTCCATCTCTGACGTGAAGGCTTTCGGTCCAGATGTGGTTGTTGTGGAGAAGCGCGGGAATGGCGTTTTCAGGGAGTTTGCCAAGAACTTTGACAAGGTCGTGGATGTCGAGGGTCTTCGTTTGATTCTTTCTGCGGTCCCCGAGCCCGTGGTGGTCAAGGAGGAGCCGATCCCCGAGCCCGTTGTGGTCAAGAAGGAGCCTGTCCCCGAGCCCGTGGTGGTCAAGAAGGAGCCTGTGCCCGAGCCGGTCCCCGAGCCGGAGGTCGTCGAGGTTGCAGCGGCTGCCGTCTCCGAAGTTGAAGAAGTTATTCAGGTTGAGGAGCCCAAGCCTAAGAAGTCATCATCTTCACGAAAGAAGAAGAGCCCTACCAAGTCCTCCACTTAAACATTAGAGCCCTATGCTAAATAGTATGCATCCACAAGCGGAGAAGTTTTTCAACAAGACTTATCCTGAACAACGTTCCGATGCGTGGTTCAAGATGAGGGGCACGATGCTCACGGCATCCGATGCCGGTACAGCGATAGGTGTGAATCCCTATGAAAAACCCGAGAAGTTGATTCTGAAAAAGTGTGGCGTCAGTGAACCCTTCAATGATTGGGCGACTAAGCACGGTCAGAAGTATGAAGATGAAGCCCGGCAGATTTATGAGGAACGGCACAATCAACAGGTCTTTGAGATTGGTCTTGAACCCCATCACACCCTCGACTGGATCGGTGGGTCGCCCGACGGCATCACCCACTCTGGACGACTTTTGGAAATCAAGTGTCCAAGGTCACGAGCCATTGGTGACGGAACACCACCCGAATACTATTATGCACAAATTCAGGTACTGATGGAATGCCTCGAGTTGGAAGTCTGTGACTTTGTGCAATATCGACCTGCCGAAATCACCTACCCCAAGCCTGCCGAGTTTGTCTGCGTGGAGATTCCACGGGATCGCGAGTGGTGGGCGACCAACATGCCGATCATGAAGGCATTCTGGGAGAGGGTCCTGTGGCACCGCGAGCATGGTCACCAGGAACTGCTACCGGCACCCAAGCCTACGATCGATGATCTGATCAAGGAGATTGAAGGTCTCGAGGGACAACTCACCAAGGTGAAGAAGATGGCTCTCGAGATCGCCAAGGAACATTCGACCCTGAAATCGGGTCGGTGGTCTAACGAAGATGAAGAGTGGCTCCTGAAGAACAAGGACAAGAAATTGGAAGAACTTGCCGATCACCTGAAGCGAACGGTCAAGGCCACCAAGATGCGTCTGGACAAGTTAATCAAGGAGCAACCCAAGCAGGAGTGGACGGTCAAGGTGGTCGAGGAGGACGACATCTAAAACCCAGCTTTACTTTGAACCCACGGGAGAGTCTGCCTTCCCGGAAGATTTGGAGCGCGACAGATGAACTTGATGATGAAGTGGTTGACCTCGATGCCACCGGAAGGATTCGGAATGAGAACCCCATTCTGGTTGAACAATTTCACTGTAAGGCGATCCAAATGTTCTATAGGATGAATAAATTGTGTAATTTGATCGTAGTTGTCTCTGAATGTAATCAATTGATCCGATGCCGGAACATCTGCGACCGTGATTATGGACGCGAAGGCACCGCGAGCAATGGACTGTACCGGTGAAGTGGCCGGGGTCGTTGGTGGATCCTTGGTAAGTCGGTCGTTGAAGTTGGATTCCAGTTCACGGACTCGCATATAGAGATGTTCCACAGTTCCACGGGTATGGACGTGGAGACCCAACAAGCGTGCTTGAACCACCTGTCTCAAAGGTGTATTGAAGTACACTGTAAACGTATTGGCACTCGTTTGATCCAGAGTGTCAAAGGTTATCGTGTGATACTCGTAGTTGAAATCTGGGAGACCGGGTGTCGTGTAGGATGACCTGGCCATTATTACTTAGCCAAGAGAATAGCGAGCACCAAAAGAACGACCGCGATCGGGATCAGGATCTGAGCGTACTTGGTGGGAACCCCCATGAACTCTCTGCGAGGCAACAGGGCTCCGACGGGTTCCATGGGTTCTTCGGGATTCAATTTGTTGCGCGTGGTGGACTTGTAATAGTTGATTAACTTTCGTGCGAATGTATTTTCCGTCCCTGGTGTCAACGGCGGTGCGATTTTGGGCTCCAGACGTTTGTCCTCTTCGTCCTGTTGCTTGGTGGCGAATCGCTTGTCTTTGGTGGCTTGGACATTCAACTTGAGAACAAACTCTTCGGTGGACGCACCGGAACTTGTGAATGGGTACAACTTGAATGAACTGTCGCTTGTATCATAATAGTAGATAGATACCTTGATCGCTTCCATGACTGGCACTGTCTTTTGAACACTGATTCTGTCATTCATGGAACTCATCACGTAGTTGGTGGGACTCGCGCCGGCCAGTGCCGGGACGATCAAAGAACCGGTGTAGGCAAAATTGAAACGGTTATCAACTGAATTTACAAAAGTGACCTGACCCGAAACAGCGCCTGAATTTGCCACGTCAAGCGTTATTGTTGTTCCACTTATCCCAGTTACCTTTGCACTTGATCCTATCCCAGTTCCAGTGACGTCCATCCCGAGTTCAATACCGTTAGATGAATTCACTATTATGGTGAACTCTGTAATAGTTCCTGTTGCGCCAGTCGTTACAGTATCATTATAAGCATAAGGGTTATCTACAGTGTAAATCCGGTCAGTCAAAATCCCATAGTTGGGTACTTCCAAAACCACATAGTAAGCATGAACGTTGCCATTCACCACCGCCGACGTGCCGTTGATGTAAGGGACCGATGCAGAGACGAAACTCAGAGATTGGATTCCATAAAGGGGTGTGCTGAGATAACTGGTGAAATTGTTAGCATCGGTTGTGGATCTGTCTTTTCTGGTTGAACTGTCGATAACGATGTCGTAACTTGACATACTCTATTATTAGATTGCTTTTTTTCAATGAAGAAATCACGGAGGTCCAGGTCGTCCAACTCCTCGCTGAACACGTCGTCCAGTTCCGAGTACTCAACCTGGGGTTTAAAAATCTGAACACTTTCTTCATGTTCCAGGGGGACCAATGATTTTTCAGAATCCGTCTCGGTCTCGGTCTCACTGGAAATTGTGGCATACTCGTCTGGGTCGTATTCATAACCTTCCATTGGTTTCTACCAGACACTAGAGTTTTTCAAGGAGGACAAATGACGCGGTTCCTACTATACTCGCGCCAGTGTCTGCAACTCCATATCGTGCAAATTGAAAACCGATCTCTCTATTTCCGGTAAATTCATATACCGATGACACGAGCGTACTGGCTGTAGTATGTCCATCAGCGTTTCTTATGTAGTCGCTCACGAATATCTCTCCACTGGCTGTACCTTCAACCTGGGGCCGAACCGCAACGACGATGCGCTGGCCCGTTCCAGTAAATACAAAATTGCCAGTCACGCGCCAATATCCAGTCGACGGTAGCCGTATTGTATCGCTGCTTAATATTGTATAAGTACCACCATTGCTTATTTGTACAACAGCACCAGCTGTGGTATCGAATAAATCTCTTAAAGTAAAAGTTGTACTATCATTAACATTAGTCTGATTTGTCTGCAACGAAATCTTATACATCACGGGCGTGGTTTGAGTGACATTCGAGAATGAAATGGTTCCATCCGTTTCGACGGCCATCCTTTCGACTGCATTCCCTTCTGGCGTATTGGTGAACAATCTAAAGGTCGACGTGCTGTCTGTACCGTCACTCATCAGCACCATGTCTGTGAAGCAATTCCCATCGTCGTCCTTGAAAGACCTGAGGGCAAACTGATTCTTGGTGGTGACGTCGTAGGTGTACGAAGAGGGTGCCGCTTCCCCTATAGGATCGAAGTAACTCTTATAGGGAAATTGGGGATTAGCCAGACCAATTCCGCCAGGCATGATTACTATTAACATCTAGAATTTATGGCATTCTTTATCATAATTTCAACTGGAGTTTCGGGTTCCCAGTCAGCCCAGACACGAACCGCCTGGTTTACGCTGAGATAGCGTTCGTCGTCCCCGTCGTATTCACGGAACTCATCGTCAAATCCCATCTCGGACTCCTGCACAACCATGTCTTCCTCATCACTGTCCGATTCCTCATCTTCTTCTGGTAGGATGGATCCAAATACCCTCCCGGTGACATTCATGGCACACCACTTCATTCCATATTCCATGTCCAGTGCTGTCACAATGTTCCTACCGGTGGCCTTGCAATATTCGGCAGCCACAATCACGGAATTCTCCAGAACGGGCTGAATGGCGTTCATCGCCGCTTCAATCATCTGTGCTTCGCGGTCCATTATTATTTTTTAAAATGTCGCTTTTCTTTAAGAGAGGAACATGCAGAAGCCTCCAGTTGGATTCCGTGGCGACACTGGTATTGGTGCTCTAACCGGCTTGAGTGGTGTGGGTCAGCAAGATCTATTTCTTTATGACTTTGACTCTAAGAGGGAGTACAATTATAAGGAGTATTCTCAGGCGACTCCTTACTATAGGTTTTATAGACCGTCAGAAACTAGTTTTCTAGGAGGAGATGTTCGTTACACATTTAGACCTCAAACTATGGGCGATCTTCTCACCAGCCTCATGTTAAAATTTACATTCCCTTCGACAACCGGAACACCCACATGTTTAAAGAACCTCGGTCTTTCTATGATTAAAAAAATAGATTTGATAGTGAATGGGAATGTAATACAATCGCTTAAAGGTGATTGGATGTCAATCTATGAATCAATGTATTCTAATCAACAGGACCGTGAAAACATATTGAATGTTTCTTTCAATCTCGGTGCCAAGTATGACACTCAACCAATCTTGAAAGCCAATGACACATCCCAAAGGTTATTCTTTCCACTTCCGTTTTTCTTCAACAACCATTACACGGATTCGAGAGTTGACACAACATCATTTCGAGCACCCATGCCTCTATGCGCGATGTATAATACTGAAATAACCATTTACATTCAGTTTCGCGCACTCGCCGATATAGTCAGTGACACAAGTGGCTTTGCTGCTGGGGCGGATCTCACCGACTTTGCGTTCGTCACCGAAGAAGTCATGTTGACACCGAGTGAACGCTTCATGCTACGTTCTACGCGCCAAGAATATCCAGTTGAGAAGATTACAGCAGAAGAATCAGAGGTTCCGGCGGTTTTAGATCAAAAATTTCGTTATTATTTTAACAGCGCTTATTCATGCCGCGCTATATTCTGGAATCTCAAGGAAAACAAACTTGGTTACAATCCATTGTTTTTTGATTCTATCGTTGACGCGCGAATCACGACCGTGAATAAAACAGACAGAAACGAAATTCGTTTACCACTCTTTCTGCAACAATTACAGGCATACCTGCACGATTACCACAACGATGGAAGTTTCTATGGTTATTCATTTTCCGAACAACCCTTGCAAGTCGTGTTGGGAGACTATGAGTTTAGAGCACCTCGCCCTCAAAGTGCTTACATTGATATAGGACTGACGATCGCTTCTGGTACATATGGTAATTGGAGTCAGACATTGGAAGCTGTAGGCGTTGAAAATTTCACAATTCAAAGTCAAAAAATTCTTTTGGACACCAATGTTGGATTTCAAAGTGGGGATAAACTCTTGAGCCTGGACATGAAAACGGATGGATACTTTCGCACGAGTACCGTGGGCGTTGGCATCCCGGTGACCGCTTATACAAGTAACGGAAACACTGCCAATGCACCATTCTACATGCGTTTTGATCCGTGGAATGGTTTAGACGAGGGCTACATCAAAATTACACCAGATTCTTTTATGAATATAAATACATTCGTGCCAGTAGTTGAAAATTATATTTTAACTATGTATTATCTTTCCACAAACAAGTTCGTAGTCGAAAACAGCTCCGTGGATTTTATTGATTTCGACGAGAAAACGGGGATTGTTGATGATAGAATCGAAATCGAACGCAAGGCCGCCGAAGCAAGGGCGATTGCGGAAGCCGAAGAAGAGAAGAAACGCGAAATTGAAAGACTAAAAGAAGAGGAACGGAAACAATTGGAAATGGAACTACTTGCTATTCAAAGAGCCGCCAAAGAAAAGGCAAGGCTTGAAGCGGAAGAAGCCGCAAGACTTGCCGAGGAAGAAAGAAAACGACTCGCACTAGAAGATTTAAGAATAACCGCGAATCGAAGAGCGATAAAAGACACAGAGAGAGCCAAAATTGCTGCCATTGAATACGAAAACGAAATAAAACGTTTAAAAGAATTGGATAAATCAAGGAAATCTAGGTAAATTGATTTCCGAACCTGAAAATAAAAGACGTGCTACACCATTTTCGATATACAACAAGTTTGTCGAAAGTGCGTACATGCGAACTCTAACGTCGTCACTTGTTCCATCGCTATTAGCCTTGGCGTTAGTATAAAATAATGGATTAATAATTGTAGAAAAATTTATAGATCCATTGGGGATTGTTCTGTTCATGGGATCTTTGCATAGCGCGAGGGCATAAATAAATCCACAATAACGATTTGAACCTGCTAGTATGTCCTGAGCAGAACCAGGAAAGTGTGCATAATATTGAAAACCTCGATACATTTCAAATGTCCCCACTTCTTTTGGCATCAGAACTTCGTTGTCAAGTACGATCTCCAACGATTTCAAAAAATCATTTTGATCCACGCTCGAGAGTGGTGGCGCAACTCCTCTAGAATAATCAAAAATATCCGTTGTATCACTTCTGGTATCTTTGAATATAACAAAAAGTGCCTTGACAGGATTGACAAACGTGGGACGCATCACAAATTCCACATCCGTGGTACCTTGGTACGTTTCTTCGTGAACTTGAAATTGTTGTACAGGAAATACAAGGGGTCTGTTTGCAACAGAATTAATCACTTCATCGGGAGCATACCCATATTCAATACGGAGACGAACAGCGGAACTCGTTACACCCGAATCTGCTCCACCCCAACTGTCCGAATTTCTGAGTCCCACGGAAATCTCAACCTCTTGGTAACGCAATGCAGCCAGTGGAATGGCGAGTTCGGGTTGCCCATAAAACCAAAATTGCAATGGAACCTGAAGTCGATATGTCCGTGGATACTGAGTGGTGTTGGTGAAAGGATATGTCGGACCACCGCCTAACATCCTAAACAACTGAGTCACGGAAAATGCATCCTTTTCTCTACCTTCGACATTTAACCTCAGATTTAAAGTCTCGCCAGTTTCTTGCTGTATCGTAGTACCACCTATTACCAATGAAACGTAATCAATCATAGCCAGTGCATGGTTTATAGTAGAACTTGCCGAACTGGTGTAGTCGATGAGTAGATACATGCGCGTGATAAAATCGCCGTGCCGTGGAATCAAAAAATTTGCATTTCCACCATGATTGATTGTTAAAGGATCGGTGTCAAAACTCTGTGTAACAAAGTTAGATTTTTTGGTGAACACGCCTTTGAATGGAGTCTGTTCCATATTCTACTATGACCGATGTTTATTTTTTCTCGATAATAGCGAGCACTTGTTTATGGACTGTGTCGTAACTCATCTTGGTGCGAACCTCTTCTTGAACCCACTCGGACGTGGTATCTAATTTTCCCTGATAGACTTTTTCTAGTGCATCCACGGTTCCATCAACACTTGGCGTCACCCACCACGCATCCTGAAAACGATTGAAACATTTTTGAGCAGGTGGAACACTTGTGCCATGCCAACAGTAATCGTCCATTGCTCCAAATTTAGTAGTCACCACAGGCAATCCAAAGTATTGAGCCTCCAACTGAGGGATGCCAAAACCCTCGGAGCACGAACCGCATAGATAGACATCAGCACACATATATACCTTTTGTAAAGTAGTTTCATCCAAAGTTGATTCTGTGATCTTGATAGATGCCTCTGGGATTCCAAGACTTGCTATCATCGTCTGAACATTGTAAATTTTTGCATGATTTAATGCCGGAACGTGAAGCCAGAGTAACGCCTCTGGATGCGTCTCCTGAAATTTATCAAAAGCAAGCAGTGTCGTGTCAAGCGACTTTCTTCCACTTTGTTCGTAATTTCCTGCGATGGTCAGTATCACATATTTGTCTTTCAAATTGAAATCATTTCTAATCTTTTCCTTGGTTTCATTTGGTGGCAGATCGGTTCTAAAATCTATAATATGCGGAACAACATAGGTGTCGCGTTTAAGTTGTTTTATGACACGTTCGCGTGTTGAGGGACACAATGAGATGATATTCTGGATCTTACCAAGTGCATTCATTGTTGGTAAATCAATTGGTTCGTAATGCAAAGGAAACCAAAGATAGGATGGACATGCGATCATTTCAGGTGTATTGCTTTCAAGCAAAAAGATGTCCTGAAGAAAGAATATGGCTCCGGCGTTTGTTCGCTTTACGAAACTATTTATGTCCGAAATCTTGATCTGAGAAGGAAACTTTTCGTAAGGACCCAAGATAAAAGTGACCTCGGGTCGATCCAAAAGTGCCTGAGACCATGGGTCCCTAGTTTCATTCACAAGTATGTTGTTTTTGACAATGTCCTTGAAACTTAGGACCCCTGTATGTTTGACACCACATATAGACCATATGACCATGGTGACAGTGTGACCCTTTTCGATGAACATCCGAATCAAATGCCTCAATTGACTTGGATACCCACCCTTGGCACCCTCGAAGGGTGTGCCATTACTCGACAGCAGGATGTGCATTTACTAAAAATGTGTCTGTACCGTTTAATTGAAATGAAGTAATATTTTCTTCATCGTCCCATACGGCTTCGTGGTGATTAGGAACTTGAAAGTGTGATCTGACCATGTCCTCGTAGTAATATTCAATTTCATCGGCATTCATTTCACCTCCACATAGAGCATCTCGAGCACAAAGGTACTCAATGAATGCCTCGAAGGTGTGACCACTGCGCCACATAAACTCGATGTAACGTTTGTGTCTCCATGACTGATCAAAGAGTTTAAACATAAATAAAGAGACGTAAGGCGTGATATCAAGACCTTTGTGGTTCGCCAGCATGCATCGCCCTGTTATTTCTCTTCGGTGAATCTTGTTAAGATTCAAGTTATAACATGCACGGCACAAGTTCCACCTGGAACTGGATTTTGGTTTGCAGTAAACCCTCGTCACAATATCTATTGGAAACCCACGCTCTTTTTGAAAATACTCGAACGCATAGTTGATAAAATCATATTCACTGGTCCACCGTAAAGGTACGGAACACCACTGACATTTAGTTGTTGGGTAGATCATCTTAATCCACTTTTATATTATGTTCTTTAAGACGTTGGAAGAGTCCATGGGAGACGGAATACGGCACTACCAGAACCTCCGCCATATTCCGCTGATCCACCGCCCCCATATACGTCCAGACCTTTCTTGTCCTGTGACCCCCCCCCGTCAAATCCGCCTCCTCCTAGCGACCTTTCGGTAGCATCTGAACCCTCCCCCGCACCCCCTCCCCCGTAGTATGTAGCCGTTTCGCCGAGATGTCCCCATGAATATTGCGTTCCGTCACCACCAGAACCCCATGGTCTAACCGGTTTGCCCGAAGTTTCTCCATTCATACCATCTTGTCCATCCGCACCTCCTCCACCCCCACCTCCACCATAATCATTGCCACTATAATATGACCCATCTCCCCCGTCTCCTCCTTGTGAACCCGTACCACCTACAGTTGTGTTACCGTCCAGCGCCGCTCCCCCTCCACCGGTTCCGCCATTTTGACCTGGATCATTGTTTGTTGCATTTTTAACCCACCCTCCGCCTCCTCCGCCAAGTGCCGTATAAGTGTGAAACGTCGTATCATCTCCGTTGTCTCCGGGGTTATTAGAGCGTCCCCCATCACCAACAGTCACTGTATACGTTCCGGCGGTCAATGTGATCCCCGTATCGTCAAATAAAATTCCTCCGCCGCCGCCGCCCCCTGCCTGCCCTTGCTCTCCGCCCCCACCGCCTCCCGCAACCATCAAATATCTCACGTCAGGTAAAGCGTTGGGTCCTATGTCATATAGACCTAGTGTTGTCGTTGCTATCTCTGTAAACACAATGTATACATTAGAATTTTCATAAAGGAAATAATTACCCTTTGCCGTACTACCTGTATTGTATGCTGGAATGTAACCAATTCTGTCATACCACACTTGAGATGAAATAATGGCACTTGGTGCTTCATAGGACAATTCATTATTCGTCATTCTGGTGTAGACTCCGTAACCAGCCGTGTTGACAACTCCTGTCTTTCCTCCCTCGGTATTTGTTGTAATTCTACGATAATCTGCATCATCATTTTGATCTCTTAGTATTCCATCGACAAATAAAAGATTTGTTCCTGTTTTATCATTATTATCTGATTCATTAAAACAAAATGTTACCACGACGATTCTAATCTGGTCCGTTGTCCAACCGGCTGGAATGGTAAAGGAAACCTCCGCATCGCCTGTATTGGATATGTTACCATCTCCCGCGCGAGCATAAAGTGTTCCATTCCAAGTGTATATCGCCACACCTTCGCTGTTCACGTTTCCTGTATTTACAATATTGCCGTCCGTTGTTGCCGACAACCCAACTGCCACTCTAAAGGTCATAGTCTTGTTAGACCCGAAATTAGTAAATGTACCCAATCCGGATACAGACTTATTTGGAGTAGAGTTTCCAACAAGATCATCGCGATCCAAACTGTAAAATTGATCCATGCCTATGCTGGTTCCAGACCAATTTGTAGATATTGTTTTAATTCTATCGAAACCGATTGGCGAACCTGTGCCTATTTCGTATTCGGTAGCAATATCGTTGACACTGATAGCACCCGATGCAGGAAGTACCATGTCTTTCTACTAAATGTTAATTTTATTTTTGATTTTCTCCACATCTTCCTTGAGTTCCTTGATGGCTTCCACGACAATCCCCATTAGATTTCCATAGGCAAGTGCGTATTTTGTGTCTTCGGAACCGGAAACGGCTTCTGGCAAAATTTCCAAAACTTCCTGAGCGATTAGACCGGTATTTGTCATGCCATTCATCATGTAGGTGTAACCGCCTATGCTCGTGAGTTTTTCAAGGGCATTTTCAATACGCTTGATATCACTTTTTAACCTTTTGTCGGAATAAGCCGTTATGTTTCCATCTGCGGTAATACTCCCCGTCACAGACAAGTTTCCTCCAACCGTGGTCGCTCCATTAATGTAAAGTGCAGCATCACCATTTATATTTGAAGTCGTAACGGTTCCACTGACGGTTGCTTGAGAGATTGATCCCGTTCCCGTCACAGACAGATCGGTCGTTATAGACAGATCATTTGCCATAACGATATCACCACTCTGGACTATCCTAAAGGCGACATTCGACGACACGTTAGAATTTTCAATCGGCGGCGTAATATAAAAATAACTTCCACTGGTTGGTTCAATTCCCATATCCATGTTGACGTTTGAAGTGACACTCAAGGATGGGATCACCCGAAGTCTGAGTTGACGTGCTCCAACGATTTTTTCAGTAGAAGCCCCTGTATAATCACTTAAAATTTCGAATGGAACCTTGTTGGTAGTACTTCCTTGTTCTACATTACTGATAAACACCTGACCCTCCACTTCAAGGGGATGATTGGGATCTGTTGTTCCTATTTCTGGATAAGGCGCTGCCATGATTTAATAGTCAATGAGATTTTAGTATCACGTTTGAAACGTCCACGGGACGCGCAAAGTGACGTGTCCAGAACCGCCATCGGCATCGTTTCCCCCGCCCCCGCCATAAATGTCTGACCCCGCCGAACCTGACCCCGACCCCCCGGCCCCGCCCCCGCCAGCCCCGCCCGCACCCGCGGCCGTGCCTCCATCTTCGCCGCCGCCTCCTCCAGCATAAGTTGTACTCGTTGCACCAAGATGACCCCATGAGTAGGTCGTTCCGTCACCCCCATCTCCTCCCGTCCCGCTCGATCCAACCCCTCCGTCTTGTCCTGA
>Ga0255768_10000241_pt1 | contig 56852 bp, 91 predicted proteins | sample 071ome_33_FD_179983 | JGI IMG/M metagenome (GOLD analysis project Ga0255768, IMG submission 179983) | Coastal salt marsh microbial communities from the Groves Creek Marsh, Skidaway Island, Georgia - 071412AT metaG (version 2) | ecosystem: Environmental > Aquatic > Marine > Intertidal zone >... | reverse complement strand
GTTGGAGTTATCGCGCTTGATCTTGCGACTATCCCCCTTATCTCGTCACCAGTTGTTGTAGAAGCTATTCCTGGATTTAAGCTTCTGATTTTAAGTTCACCGGTTTGTATAAAATTAGCTACATAAGACTGAAGTATTACGTCTGTTTCAGCTATGTGAGAACCCTGCTTTAACTGAGTTATGACCCCATTATCAACATTCTCAATCAATTCAATTAAGTTTGTATTTGTGACTATATTGCCCACGTCAGCATACGTTGCGCTACCTCCAACCGTCACTTTTGCTAAAGATTCAGGTGAATATAATCCTTTAATAAACCTCTGAGCTTGATCGTCCAAATCTGTTATCCCACCAGTTGCGGCTTCCACCTGATTTATGAAATAACTTCTTGCCGTGTCAGCTGTATCAACAATATAACCTCCGGCATTTATTTTCTCATAAAACCTTCCCATGGTTCCAAAGATTTCATGATTTTGAAATCCTGCAGTTTGCCTTATTGTTGAATCCATCATTCCAATATCGAATCCAACATTATGTCCCGCGATCATGTCTGCTTCCAACATTCTTTTAACAAAATCGTTAGCATTATCTAGAAATTGAGCAGGGTTTTCCGCTATCTTATCCGCACCTTCTATCTGCATTAAGAATTTACTCATTTCTTGAGATCCACCATTTAATGTATCCACAGTCAAGCCACCTAATGCCGGAGCGTCATAAGCGAAGTTAAAACCGTCAACTTTTGAAACACTTTTTAGGATTCCGTTCTCATAAGTAGACTCAGCCATAGCCATAGATCTAACTTGAGCACCTCTATTTAGACCTGTTGTCTCAGTGTCAAATGTAATAATTTTTTTGGTACCTGGACCAGAAAACATATCAGTGTAAACCGACCTATCGGATAGCTCTCTAAGTCTTCTACTGGTCATTATCTTGCCACCAATATTTATCGAATCCACACCAGCAGTTCTACCGGTAGTGTCGATATTCAGTGTCAAACTATTAAGTAAGGCAACACTTGGACTTAAATTATCACCTTGATTTAGGGTTCTAAATCTAAATGGCGACCTATATAAGTTTGAATTAGGGAGTTCAGACCCAGGAAGACCAAACCTCTGGATTAAGCCACCAAAGTCCATAACATTACGACCGAACTTTTGTTTCAATTGTCTTTTGGCTTGTTCATTTAGAACATTGAAATCCATGTATCCGCTTGCCTGCATCGCTGCGATATCTACCGATTGACCAACTCTTAAGTTTGTTGAATCAGAAATAGTTCTAAAAAATTCTTCCTCAAACCCCTGAAACCTCTGCATAAAGGCTGCATCGCTTCCGTAGAAGTTAGATAACGCGCCAGAGGTTAATGGGCTTTGCTGGAAAAAGCTATTTAATCCTGTGGGCAGAATGGCTGCCCCAGAAGAATCTCTTGCAGTTAGATTTAGTCCACTGAAAATATTGAGTAGAGCTTCCCTCCCTCTCGCCATATCATTCCTCTTCTTTTACAGCTTCTACCTCTATGTACTCATCGATATCGTGAATACCTAACTTTTGACGCAGAAGTTTTTCTCTCTGTGATTCTATTTCTTGAACTTTACCAATAATCTCAGATATTGCTTGAGCGCTATCAATCTGAGATTGCCCCATTTTAGCTTTAGCCTCTCTGGTGGCAACAAGTTGATTTCTTAAATCTTTTCTTCTTTTATGAAGTCTATCTTCAAGGTCTACCGCAAGGTGTAATTCCTTCTTTAAAATTGGTTGACCATCTTGATCCACTCCTATGACATTTTCTTGAATAAAATGTTCTTTAGCTAGAAGTTTTGTTTTTCTCATATACTGGACTTCTTGATCAACAAGATCTCTAACCATAGATACTTCGACTAAATTATCTGGATGAACGTCAAGCTGCTCCATATATTCGCTAGTGAACTGTGCAACAATTGCCATCTCAAGTGGGCATGGTTTTCCTCTTGGGGCTAAGGATTCCTTCATTAGTGGACAAGTGTCTGCGAAAACACATTTCTCTGCTTCACATGTCATAGGTATAGAGGAAAACATCGCATTGCGCGTTCTCTGAGGTCTTACTAGTTCAACAACCTTTTCCCTATCTTCATCTGACCAATGTTCGGGAAAGAATAAATCTGGCCTTAAAGACTCAAACTTTTCCAAAAAAGAATCTTTTTCTACTTTCTCAATGTCACCCATTCAAATCAATCCATTCACTCTTTGTCCTACTGTCAGAATAGAACTTAAATATCTCTACACTTTTACAATACGCACAGTACTCGTCTCTGACCATGCACTCTTTATCAAAATCATAATATTCTGATACAACTTCTCTTTTAGACTTGCAGCGAGGACACTTCATTCAGGACCTCCAAAAGAGCTATTTGAAGTTTTTTGGAAATTTCCTCATTTTGATTACTGGTTATTACTGACACTTCTCTTATTGTGTCAATACTTAGGAACTGAGAAACAATATATCTAGCGCCTTTACAAATTTCGCAATAAACTTCCCTATTATCACTTTGGCACGGGCATTTTTCAATTATATCCATTGACTCCATTGACTCAGCTAATTCGTACCATTTTGACTTAAAAAGTTTTTTAGTTTGCTCTTTATATGCTCTCAGCTTTTGAGGGTCATCACTCAAAAGCGTACCCATATCTAATGAATTTTTCATCAAGTCATTTATAGTTTTATAAACATAGTTTGCAAACTGAAAATTACCATCACTGTCTATATATTGATTCCATTTAGACATATCAGTACCTCGTCATAGACTGTCTTCCAGATGAAGTGCCTTCGCCCCTCCTGTTGCTCGCTGCAGTTACGCCAACTGCAGCTGCTCCACCTATCATTAACATTCTTCTAGTTTTTGGATCCATATTTCTGAAACTTCTAGGCTGATTTCCTGCAGATACACTTTTTCCTGCGGTAGCACCAGTACCAGAGGTAACCGTGGGCTGTACTACAGTGGGACCTCTTGAAGCGGTAGGACCTGGTCTTCCAACCCCAGAACGCCTAAAACCACCAGTATTACCTGCTTTACTTTCTTCTATATTTCCTATAATTCTTTCTTTTTGTCTTCTAGCATTTCTTGCGGCTGCTTGCTGCCTAGCTGCCCTAACCTGTTGACTATTATTGACATTTTGTCTAACATTTCTCAAACTACCACCAGCTGGACCTGAAGGACCCATCATCCTGCTACCCGGAGCTGGCCTAACTCCCCTTGTTTCTAGAGTCCTAGTGGAAGCACCCCTAACTCTTGATCCCGGCATAGGTCTAACTCCTCTGGTCTCCAGGGTGCGTGTAGATGGACCCATCACCCTACTGCCTGGCATTGGGGATGCGCCCCTGGTTTCTAAGCCACTACCACGTGTTGCTGCTGTCGTTCTAACCCTACCTCTAGTGGAGAGACCTGGATCTGACGACGCCAACTTAGCCTGTCTTCTAGCTTCTAAGACATTGCCGTAATCGGCCCTAGAGGCCAACCCTCTACCCGGTAGTGGTGTTCCCATTGGAGCCGTAGTAGTAAAGGTGTCTAATGCTCCACCTGCTGGTTGAGTACCATCAATAAATATCCTCCTGCCAGCATTGCCTATATCCTCGGCGGAGTGAACACCCCTCATTCCACTCTTAACCATTTGGCCAGAAGATCCTGCAGCAGCGCCTCTCATTGCCATAGAGGCTCTACCCTTCATAACCCTTCCGACGCCCTTTAAGCCACCTAACATAAACTATTCCTTATCTGTAGCCCTCTTTTTTTTGACAGGCTTTTGAATATCAAAGCAAAACTTGTCATCGAGGTAATCAATATGGAATATAGTACCCTTAGGTACAGCCGTTCTCACAATAGCAGTAGCTAATTCAGTCTCTATATTATCCCTTCTTACTTGAGATATCCCTCTTGCACCTCTGACAGTATCTATTCCTAGGTTTATTAATCCATCTATAACATTTTCAGTATATTCTATAGATATACCTTTTTTAGACAGCTTTCCGGCGGTCACTAGCATTTCAAGCTTAGCTATTTCCATGCAGTCTTCTCTTGAAAGGTGATTGAATATTATAGTCTTATCTATTCTATTTAATAACTCAGGTTTAAAATATTTATTGACTGCTTCATTAGTTCTTTTGGTTACAATTTCCCTAGAGGGGATTTTAGAAGTTTTTCTCTCAAAATCAACAACTTGAGTAAACCCTGTTCCAGTTGAAATCATATCATCAACTATTTTATCGTTTCCAAGATTAGTCGTTAATATGATAATTGTATTCTTAAAATCTACTATCTCACCCTTGGCATCAGTGAGGGTGCCTTCGTCAAATATGCGAAGGAATGTATTCCATATGTCCTGGTGAGCTTTTTCCACCTCATCAAGCAGGACAACTGTGTATGGATTATTCTTGATCTGGTTACTTAGCTGCCCACCTTCATCATGACCTACATATCCAGGAGGAGAACCAGTAAGCTTCTGATTTTCATGCTTATGTTGAAATTCACCGCAGTCTATTCTGACCATAGGAGATGTGTTTCCAAACATATACTTATGTAGCTCATTAGCTAAATGAGTTTTTCCAACGCCAGAAGATCCGGCAAACAAGAATACACCCAAAGGTCTATTATCATCTTGAAGGTCAGCTTGCGACCTAGTTAAGGCTGAGACAACTTCTTCTACCGCAGGATCTTGTCCTATAACTTTACTTTTGAGATGATCTTCAAGCCCTAAAAACTTCTGCTTTGTCATTTTAACCGGCTTTTTCTTTACCGGCTGATCAGTTTTCTTTCTTTGTCTTCTAATAAATTCCTTAACCTCAAAGTATGGATCATCATCATCTTGATCGAAGACCGGCACAATAGGGGCCGTACTAAAAGCCATTGTGATCCAGTACTCAGGATCCAAACTAGGATTTAACATTATCGCTCCAGCGTACAAAGCCTCTAGCGCACGCTCTGCAGCCGTTCTGGACATCATGTTTAAGGATTCAGCTATATCTGTATGAAGATTATATACAAACGTCTGGAGAATCTCTTTTCTTAAATTCTCTTCACTTTTTCTCTTATGCTTAGATACGAATTCCAGAACATCATCGACAGGGAGTACCTTAAACTTTACGCTTGTGTGTAACTCCGGTATGTGTATCTGGTAGATCTGCATTTTTAATTTCTCCGCATATAAGTATATAGTATTATATTAATATATATTATATATATTATATAGTAAAGGGGGTAGGGGGTAGGGGGCTTAGGACCATTCTATCATGCCTGTCAAGCCTCGTCAAAACTTTCTATCTTCTCCACACTGGGGCACTCTTCAATACATGGTCCAAAGGCACCCCAGTACTTAAGTAGGTCCCATGGTGTGTTAAATCTATTCTTTAGTAGGTACATTGCCAGCATTAAATGCTGATCATTATCAGACTTGCTCAAAATAACTCCTTAATGTATAATATAAATATAGTAACCATTATACCACAAAGAGAGAAAAAGCTATGAATGAAGCACTACCGATAATTGATAAACAGATCGCAAAATCAATGCAGAAAATACAGTCTTTGTTTCAGGATATGATTGACGAGTGTGAGCGAGCATCGATTCTTTATGAGCTGTCGCCTGACGCAGCAGATGACCTAATGAAGCTGATTGTGGGCGAATTGGAGTCGTTTCACAATGACTTTTATGATATAATCATAACCAAGTGTATCAATCAGATGCGCGTGAACTATAGTCAAGGAAAGCTTTTTGATGACTGAAGAAAATAAAGCTCTGGAAGTTGCAATAGCGCAACTGCAGAGACAATACGGACAAGGATCCGTAATTAGGCTTGGATCCACCAATGTCAAGCCTTGGGATTCAATTCCGACTGGTGCCCTCACGCTAGACCATGCTCTTGGCATCGGTGGCCTACCAAAAGGTAGAATAGTAGAAATATACGGACCAGAATCATCTGGTAAATCTACCATAGCACTTACCACTGTAGCTAAGGCGCAACAGATGGGCGTCACATGCGCCTATATTGACGCAGAACACTCGCTAGACCCAGTTTACATGAAAGAGGTAGGGATAGACCTGGATAACCTCTTGCTGGCCCAACCAGACCATGGAGAGCAGGGTTTAGACATAGCGGACAAGCTATTACGCACTGGTGAGATTGGTCTTATCGTTATTGACTCTGTTGCAGCACTTGTGCCAAAGGCAGAGCTTGATGGCGAGATGGAGCAGGCTCATATGGGTCTACAGGCTCGCATGATGGCCAAAGCACTGCGTAAGATGACCGGCCTGGCTGCACAGCATAATACACTTATAATCTTTATTAATCAGCTGAGAAATAAGATTGGTGTTATGTTTGGCAATCCGGAAACTACTCCTGGTGGAATGTCACTTAAGTTCTACTCATCTGTCAGAATTGATGTAAGAAAAAGAGAAGACCTAAAAGACAAGCAGGGTAATTCTGTTGGAATTGGCGTAAAAGCTAAGATTATCAAGAATAAGATGGCCCCACCAATGAAGATAGTGGAATTCAACATCTTATACGCTAAAGGTATCGATGAATATGGCTGTTTATTCGATGTAGCTATATCTAAGGGTATCTTAAGTCAAAAAGGCGCCTGGGTGTATCATGGCGATGAAAACTATGCCCAGGGTCGTGATAATGCTATACAAAAGATAAAAGAAGATCCAGAACTAATAAACCTAATCAAGGGTAAGGAAGATGAACAGCAAACTGTTACAGATGGCGTGTGAGGAGTGCTCACTGCCTCCCAACTTTGTTACTGTTGTGAAAATAAACAAGGACGAAGAGGAGATGACCTGCACTACATGCCGAGACTGCGGTGAATACTGGGAAGAACCTTTAGCCGCCGACGAATTTTTTTTAAATAATAGGGATGACTAATGTCTCCCCAAAGGACTGTAGTCTTTTATTTGGAAATGATTCGGTTGTTTGATGATCTAAATACAGTACTATAACCAATATGCCCTAGTTCAGGGAGTGGTTATGGACTTTATTAAGAAACTCTTACAAATGATTGAAGAGTCTAACTTAGAAGAAATAGACGGACAGTTCTCAAAGTTTACACATACTATGGATGAAGAGCAAGAAGAAAGAATTTTGACGATGTCCACCACTGAAGAGGGCTTTGTGGTCATGTCTGTCTTCACTCCAGATCAATGGGATATGGCTTTACATATCGCAGAGATTGCCGAAAAAGACATTCAGACCGTTGTAGCCGAACTCTCCAATGATGGAGACATCGCAACAATTACGATTGACCCTACCGAGTTCTAATCACACAGAACGCTTGTAGAGATAAATCTGGCGTTCGATTTCGTCTGTTAAGTTTGTAATGTGCTTGTACTGAGGGGGCAAAGTAGCCCTTCTCGTTCTTTTCTTTTCGCGGAATATTTTTTTCAACATTGTTGAGTCTCCTTTATTGTATTTACCACTAAAACCTCAACAATAATTGTAGAGACTTAATTCCTAGACTACATCGTGAAATAGATCACAAATGGCCCGGAGAACAAACAAAAGGGGTACGGAACCAATAATCGGATCCGTACCCCTTTTATCTTGTTGAAGGAGCCTCACATACAAGCGAGTTCCATTATTATATCACAATTGATATCAGTAATCATATCCCTCTTGATATCCGTAGTCATCATACTCAGAATCACCGTATGAAGCGTAACCAGCGTAGGCCATACGTGAGTCCATTAGATCGTCCATAGAGTTAAACCACTTTAAACAATCAGGACATCTGAGGTTAGAGTAGGCAATATCTTCAGATACTGAAAACTCAGATCCACAGTGTGGGCAATCCATATATGTGTTCATTATTTCTCCTTAGCTGATTAAGCATTGGTGTGATGGTTTTATGTTACACCATGTGGTGTATCTGTATGTCTATCAGAGATTCTACCTCTTCGCAACCTGTAACACAGATTTTCTGAGAAATATTCTCTCTCCTAGGCATAGTAGAGACCTTACCTTGTTTTTTGCGGGCCGACAACCCCTGTAGCCATATAAACGTATATAAAAAATCATACCCTGGTAAAAAATAGGAAAATTTATGAGTGGGTAATAGTGAGTATATGTGCTGCTTTCAACTTTTACCGAGCCCACCCGGGCATGGGGCACATTAACTCTGTACTTTAGGAGGTACATTATCATGTTTATTTTCATCATCTTCATCATCACCGTTGCCATTGTTGCTGGAATCACAGCTGCAATCAACAACCACAAGGATAACAAAGAATGGGCCAAGCACATCAAGGCAAGTGAAGCACGTCTTCGTCTTGAGCGCGAAGGTCGTATGTAAGTAATGCCGAAACCCCTACAACAGGGGTCTGTATGAGTTGGTTACTCATGCACTGATGATGGCAAACCGATCACTATCAGACAACTAACCGTACCTAGGAGGTACATTATAATGGATAACATCACATTCACCCTGATCGACGAAATGATCACCGCCTTGCAGGGAAACTATGATCTCTGCCACAGCAACGGGGCGTACACCCACATCGTCAACCGCTACACCTACATGGTGAAGATGGTTGATCTGCAAGACAAGAGGGTCATCAATCTCTCACAAGATGACAGCATTGCTTACCTTGAGCGGTACGAAGATCCTCGTGCAGTGAAGCACACCTTCATTGATAACATGAGGCAATTCATCCGCTCTTCAGCAGAGTATGGTAAAGACCAGACAGTGCCAATGGTAAGAGCTGATGTGGATGATGCATGTCGTGCAGCTGAAGAGGGGCGAGTGTATCACTGGAATGGTGGACAGATGCATGTAAAAGACGGTGGTAAAGTTATTGTATATAACTTCCCCTTGCAGACTGTCACACACATGACACTAGCCAAAAGCTGGGTCTATGCACAGCAACAGTATGGCTATACTCAGAAGAAGGATGTGAACAGCATCCTGTGCGCAGCGCAACGCGTACGATAATTCACTATCAGACGGTCCTGAGCATGACCTTAAACTGCTCAACCCAAACAACAACATGATTGGAGGATCATGAAGAATAAACCCAACTATACACTCCGCCGCATCATTGTGGCGACTCCTATCATCATATTTGTTATTCTTATGATGATGAAGCCATCGTACAGCTGTGAGCCTGCAACTCACATTGTACGCAGCGGCGAGACCCTGTGGGGTATTGCTGAGCAGTACTGTGACGGCACCATTGGTGACATCGTTTACAAACTCAGTGAAACCCACGGGTCAACCGTTCATCCTAATCAAATAATCGTATTTGAGGGATGATCATATGTGTTCCCCGGGGATCGGCAGAAATGTCGGTCCTCGGGGTAACACCCTTTTTTTTTATGGATAGAGGATCGGCCTCTATTCATGGGCATATGTCACAGCCCAGCTCACAATGAGCGAAGTGACAAAGGAGGTGAGTCATGGATTGGCTCATCACTCTCCTGTCCGTCCTTACCAAAGAGGAGGAGCTCGACGTGCATAAGCTCGTCAAGACCCTCTTCCAGGTAAGGAATGAGGATGAGGTCTACACGTGGCTCCGGCTGACGTGTGACATCATCCTGGATGAGGAGATCACCGGGTTCTTGGAGAAGGACCTGGGCGAGCGTCGCTTCTATGAGGCGCTGCTCGTAGATCCGACCTGCAAGTGTTGCGGGAAGGACCTCCAAGCCACTGATATCGGTGACGCAACTGCGTACCGTATCGGTGGCAACTCGGAGCAGGGCTTCGAGCTTCTTTGCGACGTTCACGCCGCAGAGATTGCTTGATCCCCGCCCGAGTGGGTGCCCCTGGGGTCTTCGGACCCTGGGGGTTACCCTGGTTTTTTTTTACGAATAGAGGATCGGCCTCTATTCATGGGCGTTCGTCGTTGCCCAGCTCAATCCCGAGCGAAGCGGCACTGGAGGTGGGTCATGTCTTGGCTCATTAAGCTCCTATCCACCATTCTCACTGTTGAGGAGGGGGAATACTACGACGTCAATTGGCGTGTCAGTAGGCTCCTTGCTCTACGGGGGGAGGAGTATGTCTACTCATGGCTTCGCTGTGAGGTCGACATACATCTGGAGAAGGAGTATCCATGGTTCATGGAATTGGACCTGGACGTCCGGCACTTCATCGAAGCGCTGGTCGTTGATCCGTACTGCGCAAAGTGCAGGACGGACCTCCACCTCACCAATTACATTCTCGGTAATGCTTGGGCATGCCGGATTGGTGGGGACTCGGGCGAAGGGTTCGAGCTGCTGTGCACTGAGCACTGCAGCTGACTCTCGTCTGAGGGGGTGTCCCTGGGGTCTTCGGACCCTGGGGACTACCCTGGTTTTTACGAATAGAGGGATCCTCTCTCTAGGAAAGGAAAGATTCAATGTGAGACAGCAAAGCTGCCCTTTTATAGGGCAAACGATGGTTAATGTAATTATGGCCCTGAGCAAGGCTGAAAAAGGCTTCACCTTGGGCGTTGGTGCAAAATGCCCATCACATTCGTACCGCATGGTATTTAAATAGGACTTTAGTCTTTTTTTATGGGTAGAGGATCGGCCTCTAGCCTGGCCTAAAGGAGGAAATATGGCCAAATGCAATGCCCGCACAGCAAAGGGGACGCTGTGTAGTAACGGGCTTGGATGTCCCCATCACCGTGAGCATTGTGCTGAGCGTATCCGCGCTCGTGCACGTGCTCGCATCATTCCCCCTGCATCTCCTGTCCAGGGCAACCTCTTCGAGAGGAAGCTTACCTGGGAGGAAGTCCTTGCTCTCATTGAGCAGGGACGCAGGGAGGAGCGTGCTTCTCGGCCCGGCAACTGCGGTTGTCAGGGCTGAGAGGCTATCCGTATCGGCCTTTAGTTTCTCAGAAGGAGGTGAAACATTATGGCTGGTATCACATGCGCGAACTGCTCGAAGTGGGAGCAGGTCGACGGCAAGTGGGTGAAGACTGAGGTCAAGCACCCCACCGTGGCTGCGGTCAAGGTCTGCAACATGCGGGCCAACCGCGCCAAGGCTGAGTCCAAGTGACTCTTGCTGGTGCATGAATAAGATTCGGCGCGTCCCATAGCGTGGCAACAGAAGTGGGATATGCCCTCTGGAGGGGTGAATAATAATACTTCCAGAGCCCTGATGGTCGCAAGGTGGTTCGACTCCACCTGGGGCACTGCGCCTAACGTCTGCTGGCGTATAATTAAATTAGCAGACACAATCACCATGGAGGTGATACATATGGGAGCAATCTCCCGTGTGTTGCACTTCGTCAGGACCCATCGGGTCTTTGGCGAGGTGCGCGTCGTCACAAACGGCGCTGTCCAGGGTGAGCAGGATGCACACGAGGTGTCCAGTGACAGCAACAACGTCGCTGAACTGTCCTCTGGTGGCAAACTGTTCGCCATCGAGTCAGGTCACTGGCTCTTCCACATGCTCACCAAGCGTGCGGAAGCCAAAGACCTGAAGTTCCGCCTCAATGTCGTGGAGAACGGGTGCATCAACCCCGGTCCTCACGCAACCGAGGCGCAACTCAAGAAGTTCCATCAGAGCTGGAAGAAGGCTCTGGCAAAGGCTACGTTCGCGTGGGCCAATGCTGGAAGCTCCTTCTTCCTGCAGATTGATGGAGTTAATGATTGGGGCTTGAAGCCTCTTGGTATCGAGTTGGTCCATGCGCCGAAGTCGGCAAAGCGGGCCAATGAGATCTCCCGTGCAGCAGAGATGTTCCTCTATACCGAGGATATGCACTCTGTACGGGTGAAGGTCCGGACACCCAAAGGTGTCACACCTACAGGCAGGGACGGGATGAACTACGTCTCGAAGAGCTTCGTTTATCGTATGCTCTCCGAGCATGGTGATCCTGCCCGTGCTCTCGATCTGATCGATGATATCGACAATGGTCGGGAGCAGCTGTTGGGCACGTTCCGTCTGGTCTTCGGACCAGGCTGGATGAAGTTCATGCCTAACGGTGGCCTCATCAAGGGTCACGCTATCGTCCGAGATGACAAGTTCATGGGAGGGTATGATATTATTACCGTCCCTGAGAATGTCAAGGACGAGGTGCGGGCCACGGAGCACTTCATCATGGCTACGGCTGAGTTGAAGCACCCCACCTACCAGGCTACCTGGGACATCCAGCGTATGGTGATGAACCCACAGGTTCTGACCCATGAGCATCGGGCCCGGGATCTTACCCGACTGGTCGACACCATTAAGGAGTCGATCAATGAAGGTGTGCTGCCTGAGTGGCTGCTCCTAGACTCCTCAGAAATGCATGAGGAGGACCTTGGGTCTATCCGGGATGAGTTCTCGGATCTGGACTCTGTTCCTATTCGCTGGCAAGCTGCTGGCCTTGACATCCGTGCTGCACAGAATGTTGTGCGGATGGCTATGGGAGCTGTCGTTGGACGCATGTCTCGTTTCTTTGACGAGGGATGCTTCCAGGGTGATGCGAAGGGTTATGCTCGTCGCATGTGGCTACCGAAGTCCAATGCCTTCGTGGCATACTTCATTAGCCATGGCTCCCTTACCAAGGTGGGCAACTTCCAGACTCGCCGGGATGGTAAGAAGGCGTACATGGTCCGAGGAATCGGGCTTGTGTTGCCTGACAACCGTATCGAAGACATGCTTTCCCTCATGGGGGGAGCCGACTTCGATGACTCGGCAGAGGTCAACCTCATCAAGGTGTGGTCTTCTTCGGAAGATTCCACTCGAATGATGAGGGAAGCTGGCGTGATCGGCAAGAACGATCTGATTGCCACGAGTGCAGATGATGCGTCTTACATGGCGTGTCTGCTGCGCTCACCAAATGGCATCGGTGAGTATGTCATGGTGCAGATGGAGGATATCCTGAAGGCACCTTGGCAGTTCCGTGACCTCGACAATGTTGAGATTGTGGACTTGGCGACACTGCCCACGCCTGCTACATTGTTGGCCACTGAAGGCGAGCTAAAGAGTAACATGGTTTACTCCAAGGCTTCTTTCACTGCTGACGATGCTTACCGTCAGATCATGGCACAGCAGTTCAACCCGGGTATCGGTCAAGCTGCAAATGCCCTGATGGCGTGGATTGGCTCTGGTGGAGTTGATCTTCCGCCCTCACTGAAGGTGGGCTTCGAGCAGCTGGTCGATGGTGTCCAGCAGTTGTCCGACCCTGCGATCTTCAACGCAGTCAAGAACATCGGATCCAATATCTCCGGTGATGCTCTTCGCCTGCTTAATGCTGGTAATGAGGTGGATCAGTATCTGGTCCCCCGCTTTGCCGGTCGTGAAGATCGTGAGGCAGCAATGGAACACGCTGTCTTCGGTCCCTATTCGGAATTCCAGGAGGAATACCGTAAGGCGATCAAGGACATCTACAACACGGTGATGCAGAAGTCGCTTCAGATGCGACATGTTGTTCCCGTCGTAGGGCGTGTCCGGGATCTTGGGCCTAAGCCAAAGCGCTGGGCTATCGACTTTGCCTCGAAGTATGAGGTGAGGTTGGCTGGTGTCGATAAGCAGTTCGGTTATATTAACGGACTGCCTTCGGGCATCAAGAAGATCTCCGCCTTGAAGGCTAAGCATGCAACGATGCGTGCAGTGGTCGATGAGGCGGTTGCTGAGCTAGACCAGATGGATCAGGCTCCCAAGCAGGCTGTTGCTCTCTGGCACTCAATTCTGTGCCCGAGAGATGGCAAGCCGTATGGGAGCTATGACCGTTTGATCTTCCAGCCGGGCAACGGCAGGTCGGTCATGGACCTCGTCATCGATGGGCTCAACGAATACGGGCTCATTGACGACAATGAGGTTCCCTCCATTCCTGAGCCTCAGGCTTGGGGTGATGAGGAGGATGAGGACGATGAGTTCTTCGCCTCTCTCCTCGAACTGATGGAGGACGACAGCGAGTGATGCAGGCATCCTGCCCCTGGGGTAAAACCTGGGGGCAGGACCCCTGTGTTGCATATTATATTATATTTGACGTAAGGAGTTATATGGTTACCAGTAACAGTCCGCCCATCAACAGTCCGCCCACGATTAGAGGTCCCTAATACCTTCGGTGCGGATGGGGATCTAGATAGCCCCTTAGTCATAGTATTCTAAACCCATTAGTGAGCCGTATAGACCGTAGGTGTCGGTTTAGGTTCGAAAAACAGGAATGGTTCTGACCGTTTCTGTCACAGTCGTTTTTTCGGGTTTGGCCCGGAAAAACAGGGGAGATGTAAGTCTTCCTTCCGGGTTTGGCCCGGAAAAACAGGGGTAGGTAATCCCGCCTGCCCCAACTCGCCAACCATAGGAGGTTTGAAATGAGCGAGATTCTGGAAACCATCGTCCGTGGCGTGAACCGTCCGGGGCCGAAGTCCAAGGCTGTGAGCCTGGGCAAGGTCACCGAGGAGATCGGTGGACGTGCCGTCGAGGTCGCGTTGTGGACCTGGATGGGCAAGGACACCATCGTCGTCCCGGGAATGACGTTCTCGTGTGAGAGCGTCTCTCTCGGTAAGCTGCAGACGTCCTACACCAAGGACGGAGAGCAGGTCGACCTGAAGGTGCCCAAGCGCGAGGTGTTCTGCCACGCGGTGGCCGTCCTCGGTGCTCCTGAGGCCCAGGAGGTCATCTCCGAGGTCACCATCACCCCGGAGGCGCTCGAGTTCGCTCAGCGCGTCCAGGCCAAGGCTGAGGCTGAGGCCACAGAGGACGGTGAGGAGCCGTTCTGAGGTCTGTCCCCCTGCCCCGATTCGTCGGGGTGGGGGTACACCCTCACTCTAAAAAAAATAGGGATAGATCTTTCGTTTATATATAGATCTATTCTAAAAAAAATAAAGATAGCACTTTTGTTGTGCATTCAAATGACTTGGAAAAACAGGGGAACAAGAGTTGTTTCCCAAAAGGAGAATGATATTATGAACATGAGATTATTTCTCACCACATCCATTGGAAGCTTTATCATTGGCGGAGCTGTTGCATTTGCCTGGGTAAGGTATGTTGTAAAACAAACTTTCGGCCCATTGGTCGAGAAAGGTAAGGAAACGATATGAGTAGTGAACCCACCTACAATGACTTTCATTTGAGAGTCGACAAAACATTTGATTCAGTGAAAGATACACAGCGTTTCGGACAGTATTATTTCAACTGTTTGGATTCGCTCCGTCCGGATCTGGCTAATAAGATTCGTGGCAGCAAGTTGGATCCGTTCTTCAAGGATGAAATCCCTGCGGAAACAATGAAGTTTGTTGCCGAAAACTGGGAAGAAGTTCCCGTTGGAGAACACAAAGGTGATATCAGAGGAACAGAAGTTGACAAGAACACTGTTATAATCTGGTTCAATTCACCTGATGGAGATAGTAGTGATTCACAGCATTTTGAGCTGCGTTGTGCTAGCCATGCACAAGCAGTGAAGATTGCTAATCGCTACAATCGCATCTTCAATGTAACACTAGGTGCAGATACACCGTATCAGCATCTTGTGCAATCACCGGAAGAGGTAGCAACATATAGTTGACTTCCTCGGTGTACGTTGGCCCAGGTAGTGGTATAGCAGGACCAAATCCCTCCTGTTGCGGTAATCAATCCGACGCGTACACTAAAAATCGCCTCCCGGCATCTTCTCGTGTGGCAGTACATTGATCTGCCCACGAGAATGCTGGAAAAAATAGATTTCTGGTCTTGATTGACCAGGAAAAACAGGGGAATATCCCTTTCCCCTATGAACACCATGGAGGATAACCATGTCTGTGATCAACACCGATCACTTGTCCAAGCGTCGTGAAGACGCAGCCAAAGCAGTTCAGCAAGCTGAAGATGCAGCAGCGCAAGCCACAGCACTTCGTGACCTGTTGAACATCGAAGAGCAGCTTCTCGCTGCAGATTGAGAGGAAAAACATGATCACCAACAAAATTGGTAAGATCACCGGCTCAATGGTGCGTGGAACAAAGGATGCGCCTGCCCGTCTCAAGGGTAAGGTCGCTGAAGCCAAGTTCGCGTTCCAAGAAGGCTGGAATGAAGCAAATCCTCCCGCCGAGCAGACTGAAGAGTCGTTCGTGTGGGGAGATTCGCTCGCTGATCTGCCAGAATGACATTCTGAATGTCGGGGTGGCGCATAATCGTGTGTGCTGCCCCGGCATTCTACATATTTTTCGCATAGATCTTTGTTCCACGGCGGTGGTACATAGAAAAACAGGGGTGTTGAGATTTCTTCACCCCTGTACACAAAATAAATACACAACATAAACACACAACATAGAAAGTAGATTACCTTATGTCCAACCTGTTGGAAACATTCGGCTTCGATGCAGACCTGTTCTCGGTCATTGCTGATGAGCCAGACATGTTCGCCGGTTCTGGTCGCACGACCATGTTCACTGTCGGCAAGCGTACCCCGTACGATCTTTCCGTCAATGGCAAGCCGGTTCCGGGCTATGTGACTGTCCATGAGGCAGCTCTCACCCGTCTTTCCCTTCTTCGTCAGGTTCAGGTGAGCTCTGGTCGCGAGTATAACCTCGTTACTGGTATCATGAAGCCTGTGAAGATGGATATCGAGCTCATTGTTGACGGTGAGTCGGTCAATCTGATCGATTTGCTGCACAGTGTTGTCCAGTCGGGTTCCGCTAAGACGATTAGCCGTGAGGAGTTCATCCACACTGCTCGTCGTATTGGTCTGAACTTCACCGATGGTATGCCTCTGTTCTTCCAGCAGTTCGGTGCCAGCAATGATGGTTTCCGTGCTGCCGTTGAAGTAATGCAGAGCCATGGTGCCGTCGATGGTGCTCCGAATATGGCTAAGCGTGGTCGTATTCAGGAGGCTTGGGCCCTGTCTGGTGCCGGTATTCCGGTGTCAGCGTTCGAGTTGGGTACTGTTGATCGTACTCAGTCGGCTCGGTATAACCACGATAAGATCGGTCAGGGCTTCTTGAACCTCGCTGAAGCACAGATTGAGCAGTTGACTCGCATTGTGAGTCTTCGTAAGGCTGCTCGCGCTGTCCAGAGTGAGATTGAAGCTCTTGCTACCGACACCCCTCAGTCCGAAATCAAGGCACTTGGTGCTAAGAAGAAGACTTTGACTGATATGGCTACGCAGTGGACGACCAACTGGGCTGGTGCTCAGCGTCGTCTCGTGAAGCAGGCTAATGGTACCTTCGTTGAGGAGAACCAGTATGATCCTGTGAACGCTCCGTGTGGTCGTTTCACTCTTGAGACCAGCAATGGTTCGGTTGATGTTGATCTGTGGACAAACAGTCTGCAGGCTAACACCTCCAACCCCTCTGCCAGCGTTGTCACTGACGACGTTGACGACGACGACGCTCCGTTCTGATGCGTCCTACCTGAGCATGTAGTAAAACTGCTCCCCTTCGTGCATGTATCACCTCCCGGATACTGTGGGGACTGCGTGTATAACGCGTCTTAAACGACACTGTGGTGTGCCCACACTATCTGAATATTCATATTATTTTTTAGTACATACAAAAAACACATTAGACCACAAGGAGAACACGTATGAAAGACATTATCATCCCGCTCCATGGCAAAAGGCTCGATTTGATTCGAAACATCCGAGACACCACAAACTGTGGTCTCAAAGAGGCGAAAGAAGCTGCTGAAGCTATCGAGAAAATCATCTCGAACCTCACGCCCACAATCAACACGGCCCGTAGCCATATCAACAAGATCATGGACGAGCATGCGGAAAACACTCCCGAGAACTTGCAGTTCATGCTCGACGTCTTGCAATTCATGCAGACCACATCGCCAGATAACCTGCGAGCACACGACATTCCTGTCGGCACGTTCAAGGAAAATGGCGACTACAGTCCATTCTGATTATCCTATCCATCTGTATCATCCAGGTATATGTTGTCTATATGATAACCTCTATACCTGTGATGATCTTACATTGTTTTGTGGGGGGGACCCGGCGAAGCCGGGGGGGACCCAAAGGTAAAGATTTGAATGACAAAGGAGTAATTTCGAACACACGTTCTATGCGTGTGTAAAAAAAATTACTATAGACCTTTAGTCATGAAAATCTACCCTTCGGCGTGCAACGCCCGAGCACTTATGATATACTCTACTACGTAGACGAGAAACCTACCAAAGGAGTACATACAGATGCCACGGCAGCATCAGAGCAAGGCAGTGAAGAAAGCGTTCAAGGAACTTGAGCGATTAGGATTCAATGTCACTCAAAAGAAATCTGGATCATACACAATACTCCCTCCCTCCAATGTGGATGGTCCAATATACAACACTCATGGGACAGAGTCCGCACTCCATCCTATGAGACGGGATTTCAAACGTATGTATAACATAGAGTTAAATATATAATATTATTTAGCTCAAAGGTTTTTGCGTCCGGGGTACATCCCGGTGGGGCTGTAGGTGGTCCGGTCCCATCGGGAAACCCTTCCCGGCATTCAATGTATTATTTCTCTATATATAGGGAATAATAAACACCGGCCCGTAAAAAACATCATAATGCATAGTTGCATGCCCTTATTCTATATATAGAGAGTATATATAGAGTATAAACAAACCTAGAGGCATACTATCCCCAAAATTGTTAAACAAACCCCCAAAAACGTCTTTTGCAGGGGGGTGCCCATATATTTTCTGTATGATTGTTTAATATTCTATGCCTCATTCCCCTTATTCCTATCCCCTAGGTATCATATTAGTATGATCTCTGGATCAAATGATCCACTTATACCTATTCCCCTACCATCCCTATATCCCCCCATATATCTACCATATACATTAGTTCTATATATATAGTTCTACTTAGCAATGTTTTTCCCCGGCGGGGTGCATACAAAACAATACCTGAAAGGATATACTATGCTTTCTATTACACCTATCAAGACTATTATCACTAGAGTTAGCACATGGGCACGTACTAATGTGCCTGATGATTATAATAATTCATCACGTATGGTTTATTTTAACAAAGCTTTTGTTGCCGGGATCATCACCAAAGACGAACTCGAAGACGCAAGGATTTACTACGGTCGTCTTTGGGACTACACAGGAGACTGATATGGATCCCAACAACATGCAAGATATCGGCATTATCGCCATGAAAAAGCAGAGATACTGGATGCCACAGTGGCAAGTTGAACTTTGCCACGGCACTCCCGGTAGTGCTGCTATCATGACGGATGTTATCCACGTAACCAAGAAATGGGAACGTGTAGAAGCAGCTATCGAAGAACTTAGAGAAAAAGCATGGACATACCCACAACACGAACGTGGTGAATGGTTTGTCATTGTAACTGAGCTAGCTGCTGTAGCAAAAGGCACCTACACATTCCCTCAATCATCTGAAGAACTAATCGACCAAATTTGGGAGAAATACGGCCAATCAACTATGCACGATGTGCAATAGCAAGGACTAACATTATGGCATATCATATACCACTTTTAATGACACTTCAAGCTGAACCACCAAAATATGACTGCAACTATGAATTGTTTCTTGTTCAAAAGCAAGATGTTCGCCGTTATGCCAGAAAGCATCGTCTCACACATTTACCTATCAGCAGACAATGGGAAATGTGCGAAGACGTTAGTCCTTGGGAGCTTGACAACGCAAAATACTACTACGGAAAAGAATGGGAATAACATTATGTCACAAAACAATATGATTTCATTCATTACACTCACTGATATCCTTGGTCAAAAAGTTGAGCTCAACCCGGCATTCATCGTTTATATGATGAGAGACGTGACTGAAACAGATGCAGGTGCAATGATCCCATTCACCAACATCTCACTTTCTTCTGGTCCAAACATTTATGTGATGGAAACACCAGAAGAAATCAGCAATCTTCAAATGCAAACCATTGCCAAAGCAATGGCAGCACTCATGCCAATGATGCAAGAAGTTATGGAGGAATTAGACTAATGACTTTCTACGTTACACGTAAAGAAAAGGTTCTTTTCTGGGGTAAGCTTTCTGAATGCGTTACATTTATAGGCGAAGTCCTTCCGCGTCAAGCTGGATGTGACATTACCTATAAAGACAATCTTACATTGGAGCAACAGGAATGGTTACACAAGATCAAAAAGAATCTACACTCATCAGCAAACATCCAGTGAACTATTACGCTGTATATTCTGTCAAGAATCAGGCCATTATCTACATTGGTACAGATACTGAATGCAAAAGGTACATACAACAACATGAACTAGACGAATGCGAAGTCTGGCATATCCATGACGTAGCAATACATACTAAGCCACTATACCTACAGAACATGGAGTAAAATGTACTTCCTATATGGCACATTTGCTATAATACTACTTGTATTAGCATACAAAGTGACACGATGGGAAGAAGAAGATCAAACCTTCTAACATTATGCTCCTGTAGCTCAGTAGGATAGAGCAACGGCCTTCTAAGCCGCAGGTCGCAGGTTCGAATCCTGCCGGGAGCACTGGTCTGGTACATATAGCATGGTGTGCAGGGAGATCCTGCAACAACCTTTCCGTTGTGTTTGTGGTTTCATGAAACACTATATGTATCAGGCTATTAATCCGGGATAGCTCAGCTGGCAGAGCAGCTGACTGTTAATCAGCGGGTCGCAGGTTCGAGCCCTGCTCCCGGAGCCACATACAAAAATAAGCATTAATCATTAACTATGGAGTTAATATGGCTAATCTTGACTTATTCAAAGACTGTGTATTTGTACAGTTTTCTCTCAAAGAAAACGGAACTCCCAATATCCCTGAAAATGGAATCAAGGAATTCGGTTTATTTCACAACTCCAAGTACACTGGAGAAAGCTTTATTGGCGTCAAAGGCGCCAGTAAATACGGTATCCGCATGCTAAAAGGATGCACCCATTGGGGCATCGTTGACGCATCAGATCCCGAAAACCCTGTGCTAATTCATGTAGACACATATCCTAGCAAGAAACCTTCCGTAGCTAAGATTCGTAATCACTACATGATTGCACGCCAAAAAGGTCAGGTTCACATGAATCTCGTCCTTTCAGACCATAAGTCCCACTATGATATGAAGCGCAAGCACGAAAGCTGATATAACATGGAAATCACTTACACTAACCCCAAGTCCAGTGCTACTCTTACCGTTACAGGTACCGCTGAGGAGCTTGCACCATTGGTGCTCCAGCTCGTCAACGACTTGCCTGTAATCCCTTCAATTACTACTTCTTCCACAAAGAAGACTTCATCCAAGAAGACCCATTCTTCTTCTAGCTATTACAAGGATATGCGCAAGCAGATCATCGCTGATTTTGCTAACGGTCTCGACCGTGATGCTCTTGCGGACAAGTATCCTGTTAGCCGAACCAGCATTAACAAGTGGATTCGTGAAGCTAACCTTAGCACATACAAGGCCAAGAACAACAGCCGTAAGACTGCTGTTCGCAAACCCTCTAACAACGATCTCCGTCAACGTATTGAGTCTATCTCAATTCGCTGATGGAAGATGTCTGTCCCCTTGAGAAGTAAAAACTTCTAGGTACTCCTTCACCTATCTCTGTCCCCCCCTTTAACTAGAGACAAGGGGCAGACATCACAACCTTAAGAAAGACAGACTATGAACACAATGACTGATATGCAAATCGAATCAGAAATATATTCTTATTTCTCCTCGATTGCCAACACAGCTAATGCGATCAATGAACTGTCTTTGCATCTCAATTTTAAAGATCAAGATAAAGAAATTTTAGAGTTCGTAGATCAGTTCGAAGATCTGATTATTAAACATCGAGACTCAATTAACTCTGTTCTTGATCTTTTTGTCGCTTACAAGCAAGCAAAAAGACAGTCGTAAAATTGTTAAAGACCTGAATTTATACACCTTTCAGAGTCTCTATACATATATATATTATTTTTTGTAATCTAAACATTTACAAAATACACTAAACCACTAAAAACATGTATCTACATACCTAATATTTAGATACCTTTTTATATGTTTAGGAGCAAAAAATCATGTCAAAACAAGACCAAATCAATCAATTCATCAATAACAACGTAGGTAATGAATACCGCACTGCAGACCTTGCAGAGCATGTTGGATGTTCACTTCCAACTATTCTTTCATTCATCAAAAACAATGCTCACAGGTTTGAAAAGACTGGCCATGGCAAGTACTTCATCAAAGCTGAAGCTAAAACAATGACTGCATCAGAGTCATCTATCAGTGACTCTGAGCATGAAATTGACACTGTTGTTCATGAAGAAATGACTACTGTTAGCGATGTAGTTGCACTACCAGTATACCAATCTTCGACTCCACGTCCAACGTTTGACTGGTAAAAATCCTCAATTACCGTTACTATAATAAGTCACGCAGGAAAATTACGTAACATTACCGTAATAACTTGCTCTGCTAGACCACTTATAGTAATATGATCATTATGCCCGTTGAGGAGCGGGCATTGGGAAAATATCCCTAATTGCAGTACCAAGTATTGTGAAACGAAGGTAAGATACCGATGCCCCCTTAACAGGCATTTTTCGTTTCGCAACCTGCGTTACACTGGCACAGAAATCCTGAGCCAGTCGCGACGAAAGGAGCGACATGAACACACTCAAAGAGATATATTTGCGTATATCTAAATACATGCAAAATACTAAACACACTGAAATAATACCATTACCTATTGCTATAGCATTTGTTGTTATGTCAATATTGGCTATGGTATTTTTCATTAGACCACCACATGTTGAGTCAGAAGGACTTAACTTAAATATCATATCTGAACATTATGAGGATAATCCCTATCCTCTTAATCCATTAGCAACAGAATCAATGTTTGCTGATCAGCATGATTCAGAAGAGCTCATTCCTGCAGTACCTAAGTTACCCGAGGGTATTACCCTTGATCCTAACTTTAATGCAGTTTTGAATGATCCTGCTCGTACTGAACCATATCAACCACCAGAACCTCTACAAAGTGTTCGCATCAAGCCAGCTGAAGAACTACCTGAAGGACATTGTTCCGAATGGTATGACACAGCTCTTGATGCTGGCTGGCAGTCTGATCAGCTACAAAAACTAGGCCATATAATATATAAAGAGTCTTCTTGTCAGCACGACGTAGCTAACAAGACATACTCATATGGTCTAGTTCAAATTGAATGGTCCGCACATTACAAGTGGCTAGAATCAGAATTTGGCATTACTGAAAGAGAAGAGCTGTATGATCCCTATACAAACCTTCTCGTAGGTAAATGGCTATTCGATTATGCCGACATACATTATGGATGTGGTTGGCAACCATGGTACATGTCTGGAGACTGGTGCTAAATAAAAACTAAATAACCAACTGTACATTAAAAAACAGGGGGGGAAGGGTTCCTTTCAATGCCCTTCCCCCCTTTTTTGCTACATACAAAAGATTTAAATCATCAAGAAAGGAACACATGTTCTCATTTGTGATCGTTCTAACTCTTGCTTCGTTTCTTTTCGAGATGATGCTTGCTGCCAAGATCCCCTCTTGGCGACAGAATGCTAAGAAATACAAGCTATTTAACCTGATTGTTTCAGTGTTATTGTCATTTGTTATGGGTATTCTGTTCGGTGCAGCGGGCCTCATCGTAATGACCGCAGCAATCCTTTCTACCATTCTTTCAATCCCCGGTTACACATTCTTGCACTGGTGCCTTGATTCTCCGCAAGCAAAGATGCATGGCGGTAATCAGTACCAATATTACAAGAAGCAGTTTGTAACCGTTATTTCCGACTTGATCAAGCTTATCTACAAGATACTTCGCATTATCACTTTCCCCATCTGGGGATCTCGTGCACTCATGCAGAAGTACAAAGCTTTCAAGTCTTAATATTTTTTAGTGCATACAAAACAATAATCATAAAGAAGGAGTAACACATGCAAAGAATCTACAAACCAGAACTGCGTCTCCAAGCCACCGATGATGGCCCTCTTCGCGGTGGTGACGGATACCAATTCGGTTTCTATGACTCCGGTGTCATGCGTCAGATTCTCGATAACTATGGTGGAGAGTACAAGATTTGGACTCTCCCAATCCCTGTTAACAACTACGAATACAGCAAAGCTGTCAAATATGTCAGCAATCCCAAAGTTCAATACGCTCTTGTCGATAAAGATAAGATCGTATTCTGTGTGATCGAAAACTCTCCAGGATGGATGTCTGCCCTGAATGAACTCGGTTACGAGGTCTTTTCAGGCGATAAGACCAACAAGCGTCTTAAGTCTCATCATCGTCCTACGCTGCTCAACGCAGAGTTTGGCCCCGATGAACTTAAGCTTATGCTTGTTGCTCATGATGAGTTTAGTCGTTACATCTTCCTTGGACCTAACCCAAATGCACCCGAAGAATACTGTAACCCTGGTGTTGCAGAACGTCTTCTTGACGGTGGCTTTGTGATCTCCCGGCGCATTGTTCAACGCGCAGTAGAGAACCTTCCTATGTACCACCCTACTTCATCTATTGATGCAGCAGAGTATTATTATGACCCTCGTATCCGTTCGCGTATTGTAAACAATCTCTTGAATGCCCATGTTCTTAATGCTCGCATTGAGTTCGAAATGGGCTTTTTGAAGGGTAACTGTATTGTCTCTGACAATCTCCCTGAAGGTGTCGATATCTTGACTAGCGATGCCAATATCAAGCAGGAGATTAAATACAACAACGGATTTCGTTTCCTTGCAGAGCCACAAGGCCCTAAAGAAAAGGTCATTACTGACGACCAGACTGTTATCAACTTTCCAAAGCTATTCCGCAAGAGCGACATGGATATGTGGCTCACCGAGGAATACAAAAAGCAGTATGAAAAAGCTATCAATGGTGAACTTCTCACCAACTGGCAGTATATTTATCAGCGTAACTGGCGTGATAACGAGAGCCTCGATGACAACGAAGCTCGAGCACGCACACAGTATGTAGGTTATCGCTGGACTGCAGCAGGGTTTAACATTACTCAATCACCATGGCTTATGGAAACAGTGTCCATCTCCCATGCCAAGCCTCTTGAATATCGGATTCCTATCCCATGTTCTGTCTACGAACAAGTGATTCCTGAATCATTTATTCGTATGGCAGGATATGACTTTCAAGTAGAGCCAGGTCAGATTCGACGTCACTCCGAAGTTGGAGTTCATGTCGTTAATGACCTCGATTGGCTAGAGATGTACGAGTCTCATGGTGGTCACGACGAGGACGACTTCTTCAAGTTGTTCTATCGTGAATTTGAAGGTGGCCCTATTGAAGGCAAGAAAGTTGTAGCTGTTCGTTCACCAAACGGCTTTGGCGAATATTCAATCTTTGACTATGTTGAAGGTGAATGGTCGCCAACCTGGCTTAAGTCAGATGGAACCGAAGTTAAGTTCCCTAAAGTAAATGGACGTGGCTGGCCTAAGCGTCTCAGTGAAGCAACACTTTCATCTGAGGTGCACTACAAAGGTCTGCCATCCCTCACTCAGCCAAAAGAAAAGCGAGAAGGACCATATACTCAAGAAGATGTCTTGAGAGATATCCGTATTGCTATGGCTGGTGGAAACGTTGGTAGTTTCGTTAATGCATGTATGATGCATTCTTCTGTCATTGGTAAGCATCGTCCACTACAGCTCTGCTCGTTGGAGGATGCCATCGACAAGTGTATCAACCCTGATCACGAACTCGATGTTAAAGCCATTGACCAAGAAGCTCAGAACATGTTCCGCGAAGTTATCGAATATGGTAAGCCCATTGACCGTAACTTGTGGTACAACCGTGGTAGCCAGCGTTATCTCAAGCAAGGCGAAGAAATTGAATTGTATGATGGTAAAATCACACAACTCAATAATCTTTGCTACACCCACTTCAATAACTACTGTAATGATATTCGTATGTGGTCGCAAGAGAACGCTCAACCGCCAGAAATTATCCACGAACTCGGTCGTCGTTTCTACACTTGGGCTCTGCCCATCTTGAGGGACTTCCGTAAAGGTGTGTATAATACAAACTCTTCAGAAGTTACAGCTGCCTCTGGTGCCATTGAGCGCACCAACTGGGAACATCTTTACCAGCAGCTTGTAAATAAGATTGAGTCTTTCGAACGTATTGAGGACATGTATGACTTCGTCATTGCCTTGTACTCAGCTACGATTCTCACACCTACCACTCAGGGTAAGATTTCGGATCAAGTTGTAATGAACCGCTTTGTCTTTCCTTATTTGGAGCATGCTCTTCAGTTTTATGGTATTGCTGCCCGTGCAGTATACAACCAGGAAAAGAAGAAGTTTAACCAAACCTATTCTTGTAGCTGGCAGTGGACCAACGCTGACGGCGAACTGGTTGAATACAACGATCCTGTTGAGTTCCAAATGGCCCATTCGAACGATTCACCAATCGATTTCAGAATGCCCGCTCCAACCTCTTGACGTGTACCCCCTAGCCCTCACCCACATGGGCTAGGGGGATACCGTCAACCAACCACATTCCTATTATATATGATCACGCATATTGTTGTCAACCGGAACCATCAAGTAGCTTCCGGTAAAACAAGAAAATTATTAAACAAACATGGATCCATATTCGAATTACTTAAATACGGATATGAACATTCAGGCCAACGCCAAGAAGAAATACTTATTAAAAGTATAACTACAGGCTGGTCTGGATGGCTCTCGGTATCGGAGATAACATATGAAGAATACAATGGTCCTCTTAATCGAGAATCATTTTCATCAAATTTATAAACGTGTAAGCGGATACGCTTACCACCAAGGTCATCCCTCACCCGAAGATGCAGCAATGGATGCAATATCTCAAGCATTGCGCCATTCCACTAAGTTTGAAGGTGACCTTGAAAACCTAGTCAGTTACATTATCGGCATTACGCGCTATGATATTATAGATCATCGTCGCAGCATGACTATTAAACCTACTGCTAACGTATCAGTTTATGATCTTCAAGATTCTGATGCACCCACTTATTGTGATGAGTATTTTAAGTATCAATATCTTTATAATATAAAGAAAATGATAAAAGCACTCGATCAAGCAGAATCAGATGCCATCATTGCTAAATATCTTTATGACATGACAGATGATGAAGCAGCCAGGTTTACCAAGAGAAGCTCTAAGTATCTACGCAGAGCCAGATCTACTGCATATAAAAAATTGCGTCGTCTTGTGGCGCATTAAAAAAAATGCCAATAGGCATCTAATCCCACTACTGTCTAGCTAAAAAGTCACAAGCCGACTAAACAAAGCTAACCAGTTCCAATTAGAAAGTATATTATATTATGAGAGAAGTAACCCTTAACATCACCGGTCAAGGTGTCATGCTCGTTCATAACGAGCGTCTTGCTAACACCATGGATCCTATTGCCAAGGATATGGTAACCATCACCTCGAAGCGCAAGAAGACTGATGAAGACCGAGACGAGCTTGCTCGCCACGAGTTCTTCGGAGGTCTCTACACCTTCGGTGAAAACCTTGTCCGATCAGCTGATGTCCCTTCTTCTTGGGAGATTTACAACAAGACCGGTATCCCTTTGTGGAACGTCTTTGTTTCCCTCAAGAACGGAGCTAAGCTTAACCGACTCGGTGCAACCGTTGACCGAGCCGTTCTTCCTTTTGGACCAGATGTCCTTGAGTTGAAGCACGACGGACCCAACGCTCCACTTGAGATGTGGGAGCAAGGTTTCTATGACCAGCGTTCCGTCAAAGTTTCAACCGCTAAGGTCACTCGTACTCGTCCCAAGTACGTCAACTGGTCCACTACTGCGTCATTCCTCGTTGACACCGAACTGTTGAACATGGATGACTTCAACATGATTGCAGTCAACGCAGGACGCACATCAGGTCTTGGCACCTACCGTCCTCGCTTCGGACGATTCGAAGTTGAGGTCTGTGCATGACCTACAGTCGACAAGATACTAGTCGACCTTCAACGATTCGTGACTACGTCGCCGGTTATCTTAACGAAGCCGGTGACGTAGTCACCTACGAAGAGTTGGCAGCCATGATTGATGTCACCTATCCTACTGGTGATGATCATCTTGATCATGAAGTTGTTAAATCCATCAGCAAATCTGTTGCACAAGCCAACAAGTATCTATCAGACGATGGAAGCTGGAAGCATCTTGTTGTTATTCCTAACGTTGGTTATCGTGTAGCTACACCATCTGATCTTCGCAACGAAGCTTTAGGTCGTTCTAAACACATCCTTAAAGAGCAGCGTAGAGTTATCACAGCAACAGAAAAGGTAACTATTCACCCTGATGCAACTGCTAACCAGCGCACTCAAGCAAACAACAATCTTACACTTCAACACAGTGTTCAAATGATGCTAAACAAAGCACGGCGTAAAACTCGTCGTGATTGGATAGCACCAGAAGAGCCAATCATTATTGAAGATTGATCTTTATGGTCGAGCACGGTACTGTGCGGTGCCGTTATGTCACGCTCGGTAGTGCAACGTCTGGTTCGGTAGCATATTGCAAGGAGCCTTCGGGCTAAATAAAAAGATCGCTTAAATTCTTTACTGTATGGCCATGCCCGGTCACGTGCTGTGCGGTGGCGTTCGGTCTCGTAATGTTATGTCGGGTGTGGTAATGCTCGGAGCCTTAGGGCTAAATACTAAGATCGCTTAAATTCTTCTGTGCTCGGTTTTGCACTGCTATGCGGTATTAGGTTTGGACACGAATTGCGTTGTGATGCTTGGAGCCTTCGGGCTACATAAAAAGATCGCTTAAATTCTTTGAGGCGTTGCTTGACGATGCTAGGTCTTGTTATGTCGTGCAATGCAAGGAGCCTTAGGGCTAAGCAACATTATTTTTTTAAATATAGAACAAACAAAAACATATGACCTCTATCACTCTTATCCCAAATGATACATATAATCCTACTTATTCTTCTTATTCTAGTATGTCAACCAGTCGCAAATTCTTTTACAAGGCTGGTAAACTGGCTGGAAAAACGAAAAGAAACCTACAAAAACCAGAAGTAAAGATCTCTGCAATATTATCTTATTGGAGTCTTGAAACAGTAGTATGCGCAGTAGCAATAATGTCTATCACTAGTAAGACCATCATTGCTGCTACCTTGCTGCTATACATTTACGGTACGTACGCACTATTTAGTGCCATATCAGCATTGGTATAATTATGCAAACTATTGAATCAGTACAAGAAGTTGTTACTCTTATTAAAGAAGAACTTTCCGCAGTAAAAACTATTGTAGAAACTAATCTTTCTGAAATTAATAGCACTAAAATTGCTCCTCTTATTGTCTTTTTCACTTCTCCTGAAACAAGATATATTGTAGCTTCTTCTTCAGCTTCTGGAGATTTTGCTGACGTTGTCTGCAGAATATCCGAAGTAATGAATATTTATCCATTGATTGACGCACATGCTGCCGTCATTTCAATGAATACAAATGTAGAGATTGACGATGATGTCGTCTCTGCTATTAACACATTTGTTATTAGCTATGAGCAAGCATGGTCGATCACTACACCATATGAAGTCTATGGCAATGAAGTCGTCTGGTGGAATGATAAAGTCAATATTGAACTTATTGACGATCTTGAACTAGATGACGAAAGCCGCCAGATGGTTTCTATGTTTTATATGTATGTACATGTTAACGATGTACATTTTACTATGTCCGAACTGTTATCATATCTAAGTACAATGGATACTGCTATCAACTTCATTGAAGATGATGCTCCTCCGTTCTTTGATATGTCTAACAATGAGCTAATACAAAACATAAATAATGTCAACTAAAAAAAACTTTACATACTTTTCTTTCAATTCTATCACCTCAGAAAAGAAAGATAAGAAGTATAATATTAAATCAGAAATTGTAGAAGATGATGATTTTGACGAAAAGCTTGAAAAGCTTATGAGTCAAGAACTCGTATACGGAGATGTAAATTACTACTAATGTCTGTTCAACTGCGTCCATACCAAACTGAAGCATTAGATGCTATTCGTGATTTTAACAACAATGGTGTATCACGACAGTTAGTAGTTCTCCCAACGGGCGCAGGTAAGACAGTTATTTTTACTCATCTCCCTCAGCATCTAGATAATGCATTGCCTATGCTTATTCTTGCTCATAGAGAAGAACTTCTCACGCAAGCAAAAGATAAGCTAGAATGGTCTAATCCACAACTAACAGTGGAAATAGAACAGGCGGAAAATTATGCAAGCACAAATGCTGACGTTGTTGTCGCTTCCGTTCCTACTCTTGGCAGGGATGGCAGTGAAAGAATCTCAAGGTTTCCAAAGAATCATTTTAGAACCATTGTTATCGATGAAGCCCATCACGCAGCTGCTCCTACTTATCGTAGGATCCTCGATTATTTTGAAAATGATTTTACTCTTGGTGTAACCGCAACCCCACAAAGATCTGACAATACGCGCTTGACAGACGTATTCGATGAGATAGTATACTATAAGACAATAGTTGATCTTATTGAAGAAGGTTGGCTATCAAGAATTGTTGGATACCGTATCCAAACGGATACAGATATTTCGGAGGTTAAGACACAACATGGAGACTACGTTGCTTCCCAGTTGGAAGATGCTATTAATACTCCTAAGCGCAATGCTACTATTGTTGCTAGCTATATGGAGATATGTGGTACTGCTAAAGCCATTGCCTTTGCGTCGGGAGTCGAACACGCTCACGACCTGGCCTCATCCTTTAGGCAAGCGTCGATAGCGGCAGAAGTTATTATTGGTTCAACTCCTTCTGATAAACGTCACCAAATACTTTCCCGTTTTGCTTCCGGTGAAACAAGAGTATTGGTTAACGTTGGCGTTCTTACTGAAGGCTTTGATGAACCATCTGTAGAAGCTATTATACTTGCAAGACCTACACGATCAACGTTACTATATACACAGATCGTTGGTCGTGGAACCCGTCTATTTGAAGGGAAGGCTCATTGCAAAGTATTGGATTTTGCAGACACCACCAAAGGCAAGAAGCCTCTTGGCCTTCCGTCATTACTGGGTTTACCCCCGGACTTCGACCTTGGAGGACAAGATTTAGTAGACGTCGCAAACAGGTATAAAGAACTTGAAGAGTTCTGTCCCGGTGAAGCTGTACGTGTACTAAATCCTGAAGATATCGAACTCGCCTATAAGCGTATCGATCTCTTTATGCCTCCGCCTCCAAACGAAGTTGTACAACAATATTCTCGTTTCGTTTGGGCAGAAGTTGCTGAAAATGATTTCCATTTAGCAGTAGATTCAAACAATTCATTTAGAATATTTGTAGACACTCTTGGTAGATGGACTGTTACTCAAACAACTAAGGTTGATACAAAAACTGAAGTTAAACTTTTGGGACATCCTGAAGATATGCGTGATGCATTTGTCAGATCTGATAAGTGGATTGTTAGACGATACAATACTAATCTGATAGAATCAGATGCACCATGGAGAGCAGATGCTCCCACCGATGCTCAAAAGAAAACTCTTAAACGTATTGGTGTACCAATCACAGCAGACATGACTAAAGGTATTGCTTCTCAGATTATTGGTAAATATTATGAGAACAATCCTAAACCTCAATGGTTACAGAACAAGATTAATTATAATAAAGGAAGATGGTAATGAAAAAGATTATTTTAGCAGCAGCTATTGCACTGCCGCTAGTTTCTTGTGGTGGCAAAGAAATTGTATACCTTGAATCAGCAGACACAGCACCCGCTGAGGAGCCAGCTGAAGAGCCAGTAGAAACAACTGCTGCACCAACAACTACGCAGGCTCCTACTCCTGCAACTCGTCCCACTCTTCCTCCCGAGCCAGAAGAGCCCCCAATGAATGGCTACCAGCCTGATGTTTATCTTGACATTGTTCAAGAGAACATTCCTTACTGGTATTACAGCTACAGTGATGAGAACCTTACTGGTTTAGGTATCGCCATCTGCGATGAACTTGACGCAGGTACTCCAGTTGATAGACAGCTTGTGAATATCATTATGATGGTCCAAGATATTGATCCAGACCTTGCTGACGATTCTGGACTCTTTATGCGTTACGTAGTTCGTTACATTTGCCCAGAACATTATGTTCAGATTGAAGCGTTGAATAACTGATATGAGATATTTTTTTTTAAAAATTAAACTTATATTTGTTCTTATTAAAGATAAAATTTTTTATCTTATTACCAAAAAAGAAAAGTATAACAACAAAGATAGATACATTTATTAGGCATCATGCTATTTCCTGAAATAAAAAATACATATGAAGAACGAAATATAGATATTGAATCTATTATAAAACTTTCTAAAGTAGCTTCAGGAGACTTTCGCAACTGTGCAGAAGATGCTGATTTTTCTGCTCAAGAAATCGTTGATCAATTTTATAAAGTTCACGGTAACTTTCCTTATGCTGTAAATTCTTTTAATTTAGTTGGTGAGGAGATTAATCACCAAGCTCCTGTTTTAGCTATAGGATGTTCTGTTACTGCTTCTGTGGGAATTCCTCATCAGTTAACTTGGCCTAACCTTTTAAGAAAAGTTCACAATACTGATGTTAACGTAATCGCATCTCCTGGATTAGATATTTCAGAAATAACAAGAATACTTAACGTTTATCTTATTTCAGAAAACTTTTCTACTCCAGAAGCTGTTTACATACTTGCTCCAGACATATTAAGAACTAAACTTATAAACTTTCATAAATTTTCTAAAAAGAACATTTTTGATCATATTACTTTAAACTATAATAATAATTTAGGCTTTATAATCAAAAGCACACTTGCATCTCTGAAAGATAAACATCTTAAAAAATATTATCCTTCTGTATCATACACTCTTTTAAACAGACTATCTGCTTTAGAAATGTGTGTTTCACTTTGTAGAGCGTTTGGTGTAAAGATTATCATTTCTTCTTGGGAAATGTACACACAAAAAATATTTCAAGATTTAGGTTATGTATCAGATCTTGAACAAACAAACTGCTTTTCTAATGAGTCACGCTCATGGAACATGGTAAATCAATGTACTAAGCATGACTTTGAAGTTCCTGAACATTTAAAACCTTTTTGGGATTCGGCTGTAGATAAACCACACTTTCATCCAGGTCTTCATTCTCATATACACTACTTAGAAAACTTTTTGCAGAAAGACATGGATTATCGTATTTTAGATGATTTAAGTTACGACCCTGTCTGGCTAGACTACATCTCATTATGATATAATTCAAGGATGCAAAAAATGAGTTACTCAAATATTTATTTAAAGAACCCTTACAAGCAATACGATTATGTTTCTGATTCTTTAAGTAATACCGATAACTCATTTCTTTCTGCTGCAGCTAAAATTGCTCAGACTTCTAATTATAAATATAGAATGGCTGCACTTTTAGTTAAGTCTGGCAGAGTGTTGGGTGGTGATGTAAATGTTCCTCGCATCACCCCCGACACTCCGCCTAAAAGATGCTCCACTCATGCAGAAATTCGAGTTCTAAAAAACGTTAAAAATACTTTAGGTTCAACTATCTATATAGCTAGACTGCTACTAGATGATACCATTGCTATAGCCAAACCTTGTGTTTGGTGTCTTGAATCCATTATTAATTCAGATGTTTCTCGTGTTGTTTTCACTTGCAATGACAACACTTCAGATTCTTTTTACACTAATATGATTTCCTGGAATCACTAATGGAATATACAATACCTCTTAAATACTTACAGTATAATCCTTTTACTGCTCCAGAATGCTATAATCCTACTGAAGATATCAGTCAAAATAAAGTCAGAGCATTATTTATATCTTCTGATAAAAATATGTCTCCTTTAATTTTAACTGATTATTCCTCAGTTATACTTGATACATGTTTTGAAGATAATGAAATAAGAATTCTTAATTGTTTAAATAATTATCATATTTTTTATGAGCCTTATCTACAGTGGTCTGTATCATACTCTAATTACATTGCTACAATGTTGATTAGAAATGATCAAATATATTTAGATGGATCTTTGATAACTGATTCTATATCTGGTAATGTAATAATTTTTGGTTCAATAAATCCTTTTACTGGTGTTATTGACGGTAAAGATTATTCTGTTCCATATGAAATAATAGAGCAGGCCTCAAGAGTCTATGAAACCTATACCTAGAGATAAGCTTAAAGTACATAAAAGAAAATGTACAGAATGTTCTGAGTTTTCTATCGAAGTAAATCAATCAGTAGTTTTTGAAAGACTTTTATGTCCTGATTGTTTAATTCTTCTCTTAAGACAATCGTTCTTTAGAGATTAAAGATCATGCAAAAGCATGAATGGGGGGAAATATATAAAACCATATATTTCACCAAAGGAAAAGGAAATGAGTATAACTATTGCCATAGGCAACGACCCCACAGATATAAAAAGATTAAATACAATAAAACAAGTTTTAGAATCTCAAGAAGAAAAACCAGAGATTGTAGACGTAAAGTCTTGGGTTTCAGATATCCATAGATTCCTAACTGACCCATCAGTTTTTGCAGAGATGTAATTCTCTGGCCCGAGTGGCGGAATGGCAGACGCCGAGGACTTAAAATCCTCTGATCGAAAGATCGTGCGGGTTCGAGTCCCGCCTCGGGTACTTCTCAGATAAGTAAATAAAACAATTATCAATCTGGTTGGTGGGTAATGGGCTTATCTGAGATTCATTTTATTGCAGTAAGGCAAACTTATCCTAGTTCGCGTGAACACTTACTGCAATAAATCCTTAGTCAATAAATTATATTCTACGAAGATCATTATAGCTCTACCAAACCTATTGATGGTCGTCTTTCTTTTACGTAGAGAACATTTATTGGCTAAGGTAATTTCTGTGACCGTTATGTAGGGATCGTGATGTGTTATTTACATTTAATACATCGTGTTTAACGTGTCACATAGGCGGTAGCTGTTTAATCTGTTCGGCGGCTACCGCCTAACTCCCGCCTTTAGCTCAGTTGGTAGAGCAGTGGACTTTTAATCCATTGGTCCTGGGTTCGAGCCCCAGAGGGCGGACTATCATTAACCTTAAAAGGAGAAACACAATGACAAAAACTAACACTACTTCAAATTACTCTTTAACAAGATTTGACACTTCTTCTGACACCATGACTTTCACCTACAATAATCCAGAACTTGGTTCTACAGTTGTTCTGGAAATTGAAACTGGACCAGGCGCAGGTGCCGTTGTTCTTCACAAAGGTGAAAGACTTAGTGGAATGATGATTGATGATGTCGTTGATTTCATCTTTCACAACGGTGACATTTTAAACTAATTACTTATGATTTTAAATACAACATACATTGAACCAGGTACATTAGTTGGAGATACTCAAAGAAAAGTTACTCTAGCCTCCAAGATTAGAGAAGCTGGAGATGGCACTTATCCTGTTTGGATTGCTATCTGCACTGACCCTAATGGGTATCATCAATATGTTGTTTGGGATATTGCTCTTCGCCCAGAAGGTCCTTACGCTTCTAATGGAGATTACTTCCATAATATCAAAGATGCTATGGAGTGCTACATTCAACGAGGCGGATCTTAAAAAAATTTTTTCTCTTAGTTTGCTCCAATAATAGTATACTGTGATATACTGTTGGAGCACAAATACGGAGGCCAGATGCAAACAATACACTTAACACTCGATATGATTATCGAAGTCCCTGAGGACGAGAAAGCAAAAGACATACTTGTTATTCAAGAACTCTTGAGTAAATTGTATGTCGGAGAAGATCACTATGAAGGTGATGTTTTCTCAGTTAAGGATATTACCCTTAGCACTTTTGTAAAGGAAAAGTAATGGCATTAGCTAAATTTAGAAAGATAGTCGGAGGTGCCAAAAACAAGGCAACCAAAGACCTTTCAACTAGTCCCAAGAAAAGTGATAAGGATAAGAAGACTAAGTAGTCTTCAGCCGGATTAGCTCAGTTGGTAGAGCACTTCACTTGTAATGAAGATGTCGCGGGTTCGAATCCTGCATCCGGCTCTGTATGGTAGCCAGTACAGCAAACTTGATAAATAAACTCATAGCTATTTATCGAGTTCATACTCTAGCTGGACGGATCCAAATCACATACCATATGCTGGTGCACAATAGTGTTGTGTGACTACCATACAACAGGGGAGAAGGTGCGGCGCTGGTTGCTGCAGCGTGTCTTATAAACACGTGGTCATGGGTTCAATTCCCATTTCTCCTACCAGTCAATGGGGGTAGAATGCACACTTTCATACACATATTAATTCCAGTAATCGGTTCTTTAATAATTATTTACCTGAAAGCGAGATAACATGAATCTTCTAGAATATTTCGATGAAGAGTATTCTAAAGTTCAAAAATCTCATGGATCAATAACAGCTGCAATTCTACAAGCTAATGACATAGCTAAATCTTTAACAATTGCATACAAAAAACTTTCAGATATTAAACCAGATTTACACTCTATATCTGAAATAGAATCTGATAAGTTAGAAGAATTGCTTTCATCAATGAATAATTTTATTCGTGATTGTAAGAATTTTGCTGATGATATAGATATAGCTATCAAAGCAACTGAAGATATAAGGAGCCTTTAATGGACGAGACGCAATGGCGATCTTTTGCCTCCTGTAAAAATCTTGATACCTCTCTATTCTTTCCTATTTCTATAGGTAAATATAATAAATCTGAAATCAATCAACTTCTTGATCTTTGTGATTCTTGTCCTGTTGCAGCTAATTGCTTACATGAAGCTATATCTACTCAATCTATTGGAATATGGGCACGCACTACTAACGTTCAAAGAGAAGCTTTCTTGAAGGCTAGAGATTCCTCTAAACCCTTAACGCTAGAAGAGTGTCAGTCTTACTATGAATTTTTGAAAGATAATAAAGTTTATCCTTATACTCGGAAACACAAATTTTATACTCATAAATTTGTAGATACAAACGAGTGATAAAATTATTTTACATGAAAGGAAATCATGTCCTTTGACAATGATGACGATTTGTTTGATTATGAACCAGAAGAAGATTCGCCATCAAATATTTCCATACAAAACGAACCCAATAATCTTTCTCAAACTGAACAAGAGTTTGTTGATTCAATAAAGTCCGCTGAAAATTCTGTTGGATCTCTTAACGGTGTTGAAGCTCGTCTTGCAATAGCGTACATTAATTCTGCTAGCGCTTTTATCTCTAAAGAAGCAGGTCCTTCGGGTCACGCTTATGCTATAAGATATGTTTTAGATGAATTGACTGATGGTAGGTTTTCTCTTTTAGAATTGTTTAAATCTACTGAAGCAAAGATTATTCGTCTTATGGCATATATTAGTTTGTCTGAGTCTATCTTTGGCAATGACGGCACTGAATTTAAAGAAGCTCTTAATGAGCTTTTTGGCGTCAATGTTGGAGATCTTCACGTTAGATCTACTTATTATACCCACCTCGCTGTATCTCGACATTCCCTTATTATCAATAGGGCTATATATTCTCAGTTATCTGAAAAGCTTGATATGCCCTGTGAGCCATCTTTATTTGATGACCAGTTTGATGTCGATAAACTAAAGATTACTTATTCTCATCTTGTTGATAATATTCATTCTAATATTATTTCTGAATTAGCCACAGAAGGTTTATCTACCAAAGTTTCGGAGGCTTTTGGGCAAGATGTACAACTATATAAAAAATAAGTTTAAACAACTTCCAGATGGATTTTACACAGCCGCTACCATTGTAGCTGCTGCCCAGATAAACTATGCTATTGTACATAGTTCATTTGTTTATGTAGTTCTTTTAATAATGTTAGCCCATGAATTAGCTCACTACTTCATAGGAAAATATTATAAAGGAAAAGCTAAGTTACCTTTCTTTATACCAATACCATTTTTTATTATTGGTATAACTAGAGTTTCTAAACTTAGCCCTTTTGGTAAGAAAAATACAGCTTTAGCTGGTCCTTTAGTTGGATTACTAAGCGCTGTTCTTATAATGCTCTATAATTATATTAATACATTTATGTCATTTGTACCTCTATTTGTTCTTGCTATTAGTGAAATAATTACCAATTACTTTGGTAGTGATGGAGCTAAATATAAGCAGGCCAAAAAGGAAATGAAAGCATGTATTTCATATTAATTCCCTTTGTTGCAGCTGGACTTGCAGCTAAAATAAAAAATAATAAATACAAAAATAAACTCATCTCTCCTATATTAGAATTAGATAATATTACACGGCACGGCATCCTTAATAGGGGGAATACACAAAATGTCTTTCATAAAAGACAAAGCTCAGAAGAAAAAGGTTTTATCGAACAAGATTGACGCATTATTTGAAGATTGTTACTTTGATGTACAAGGTATTAATCCCAATCTTCCTAATCTTGATGAAGCCTATCTTGCCAGGCTGCTTACAAAATTAGCAGTCGGTTCAGCAACTGTCTGGTGGTCTTTGATTGAAATCAGAGATTTCATGAAAATAAGATCATCAGCCATGAAGATAAGGACTTCAAAGTATGACGTATCCAGAACAGATCCCTTCTAATAATACTGTAAATTCATTCAACTTTTCTTTTTCGAGAGTTAACAAAAATCACAAAACTCTTGAAAATGAACTGAATGAAGTTACTGAAAGAATTATTAAAATAATCGATTCTGATAAATTTCATATCAACGGCTTTCCAGTTCTAAGAAACATATATGCCCTAGGACCTTCTAGAGCTGATCTTAAAAAACTTTCTAAAGCTTGCGACCGTTTGGCAGATCTTGTTCAAGTTGTATCTGATCTTCAGTCAAAAATGACTGTTGTAGAAATGGCTCAAAACAATCCCAATTGGCTTGCTTTTGCCTTTGGTGATTTTCAAGATGAAATCGATAAAGATATACAATCTCTATTTTCAGAAGATTAATAGGTAAAAATGTCACAAGTAGATTACTCATTTGTAAAGAACTCGGAAGGTTTATTTACCTTTCGTTCTACGGTAAATTCTTTTGGTATAGAAAATATAACAGAGAAAGATATTAATTCTTTTTATGTTAACTTTTCTAACTCAGCTCTTTTAGATACTGGCCTTCTTCCAGTTGATGGTACAGGGATGCTTGCTTACCGTAAGGCTGATAATCATGAACAAATTGTTTATCAAATTAAGCCTGGAAAATATTATATCAACTGGGGAGCTCACGAAGGCGATTCTTCGGCTCGCACCTATTATGTAGCTCAACCATACAGAATTGTTATCGCAGATCTTCTTAATCAAAATCTACTTGGTGCTAGAACATTTTACAGCCCTTATCCTATTACCTCTCCTTCTTCTCAGCTTTACCATGTTAATCTTCCTAATATTAACTGTAAAGGTTACAGAGGTAATGGTGTAGGCTGGATTTGTTTATATCACACTCACGATATCTCCAATCTTCCCTTTAACGAGAGACTTTCTCACATTCTTCAGAGATGTTCTGGCGTAGAAACTTATAACGACGCCAATATGTCTGAAACTGATGGTCCTCGTTTTTATGCTGCTCATTACAATAATGATACAGAATATTCTCATCTTTGGGATCCACAGTCTTGGGAAGACTATACCGATTCTAACGGCTATGAGTGGACTTTAAATCCAGATCTTTGGATACCAGTTCTTGTTACCGACTTAGATACTCAGGATCGTCACGATCCACAGGGCATGCCTCTGGACATTCAAACGGCCTTGCTCGGTAACTATCAGGCTTATTACACTGATACCCTAATTCCTAAGCCTGTAAATTCTATAGTTCGACATCAAATTGATTATCCAGTTGAGAAAATTCTGTCCATGTTTGTAAAAGCATATGCTAGTTCTGCTAGTGTTGGACATCATACATCTCAAGATGTTTTTTCTCAAACTCTTGAAAACAGAGAAAATCTTACTCTACAAAATTCTAATTCAGACTCTGAAGGTTTCAAGAATTGCAAGTACTGTAATCTTGAAATAGATCCAGATATAGAATCTTGTTACAATATTCCTGATCAACCTGATCAAATAGCCTGCGATAGTTGTTGGCACGAAAACTATATACTTATTGAACCTGCAGGAGATTATTTTCCAATAGAAGATCCAAACATTTTCTATGATCAGTATATTGAAGAATGGATCCATCAACATTATATCGATGAAAACTTCAAAAAAGTAGAATGCACAAGTTGCAGTAGTGCTTACGTTGTTGCAGATCTTCCTCTTTATGAAGACTCTCGTTTCTACTTTCCTCTTACAGAAGACCTTTCTCCAATTTGCTACTCTTGCATTCCTAGTAACAGTAACCAGGATACTAAATGCAGTGTTTGTTCAACTGTTGTTCCTGACCCAACCAAATATTCTGTAAATTCGTATTCTGGCCACTATTTTTGCAATGGATGCTGGATAGTTGCTCCGCCCATAATTAAGAATTCTGAGTCTCATGAACTTCTTAAATGTGCTTGTGGTGAAGAATATTCTTTTGATGAAATGCAACTATATAAGAATGAACATTTTAACTTTAATTCTTATCCTAGTTCTTTCAATAAAACCCAAACGCATATCTTTAGTCAAGATGATGGTTATATCATACCTTCTGGTATGGAACCAGATCCTGATGAAGAAGATCCTGATTCTGTAAGCTACTCAGTTATGTATAAAGAAGAAGAACTGTTTGATAAAATAGTTCAATCTTTCTTTTTAGATTTACCTAATGGAAACTTTTCTTACCATTCAATTTTAGTAAAAACTTTATTCCTTTGTTCCAATTGCAGTGATCATATTGATGACATTGTAAACAAGCATAAGGCAAAAGATCCCTCTTCTGCTTGGTATCCTCCTCCTATCAGCACATATCTTTTCTTCAAAACTTATTCAGAAGTTTTTGATTACGATAAAGATAAATTCATTTCATACTTAGCTAATTCTAATATTAGCTTTTCTTTTACCTATGGAATAAGTCCATTTTGAGCATTCAGAAACAAGGATCTAATACACTAAATATTATAGGAGTATAATGTCAACTACAGCCACACAAGAGATCACTCTTGACGATCTCAATCACTTCTGGACTGCCGAAGGACTTCCTGTCTTTTATGCAGACAGAGATGATATTTGCGATATTGTTGAGGGCATGGGATTTAGTATATACTACCTTCTTGCCGATTATCAAAAGAAGGTAAATCCCCCTGCTAACAACAATAAGCATACCAACAACGGTAAGCCGCAAACCCCACCTGCGCCAACCTACACCCATGAAACGCAATGGTTCAAAGTTGTTAATAACTTTGTTGGCAGAAGTGTTTCCAAATGTGCTCCTTCTCTTCCTGATAATTTTATTTCTGTTGAAGAATTAGCCCATTACAAAATGCCTGCCATTCCTCATGTTATTGTTGACAAGCTTGATCAGTTTTTCCGTCTTGTTGACGCTCAGCATGGTACTGAGTCAATTGTAATGCTAACATATGACATTACTAAAGAGGGCCCTGAAGGCTGGGGTATTCTTGTTCCAGATCAAGAGAACACAGCAGCTCACTGCAATTATGATCCTCACAGTATTGCAGAGATGAAGCCCGATGATGTAATGATTGTTGGCTCTGTCCACAGTCATCCTCATATGGCAGCTTACGCATCTGGCACAGATCATGCTGATCAAGCTGACTTTGATGGTATTCACATTACTTATGGTTGGCAGAAAAGTGTAAATAACGGAGCTACCCAGTATCACATAGAACTTCAAATGGCTGGTCAAGCTTATACACTTAAGCCTGAAGATGTTTTTGAAGATTTTGTGATACAAAAAGAGCCCGATCCTGACGTTGTTGAGTGGAGTTCTAAAGTAAAAAAAGAACTCCCCCTGCCAACAAAGGCGGGGGTCTACACACCACAGGATCTGTCCGCCCCGCAAATTCTTCTGCAAGCTCCTATCAGTCTTGGTACGGGCCTACCAAAAGCTAACGATTATCAAGACCTTCCTTGGGTCAAGCACTTGAATAATATTTATTCAAGTTGTGATGTACCTGAAGGTTCTATACTGATTGCAGAAGTCGATGCACAAACTACTCAAAGCCAGTATTGTCCCTCTTGTGACACTTATCTTGACTACTATTGTATTTACGATGGTTTCTGTGACACTTGTTTTATTCCCATATCTGCTAAAGGTACGTCAAGACAAGAAGTAATGCAGCTTGCCAACATGTACGCTAAAAGCGTCAACATGTCTAATGACGTACCTGTGTATCTTGTTGGTTATGATTCTTATGAATCTGGTCGCCAGCTTTTTGTTATGGCTATTTGCGAAACAAGTCTTTTGTCTGAAATTCCTTCTTCAACTTCTTCTACCGATGAAGTTGACGAACAAGATCACGCAAATAGTTTTGATCCTGACTATCTTATTTGCTGTGGTGTCCACAAAGACGACTACGCATCGTGTTATTGCGATCATCAAATAACATACAATGATTATCTCGATTATGAAGCTCTTATCCAAACTGAAGATCAGAGCATTTATCTAGATAAAAACGTAAACTGCATTGGATGTGAACACTATTACTCTCCTGTTTGCAGCCAAATGCGTAGCCTACTTGTTGACTGGATCAAAGATCCCAAGAGCCATGTAGAGTTAATAGTCTCTGGTACAGTCAATAAGATAGATGGTCGTGGCTGTGAACAATTTGAACAGTATTACGTACCACTAGATGAAAGTAGTTATTATTATGAGTAAACGATTTGTAGTTGTAGGCGCTGGCGGTGTTGGTACCTGGCTATGCGCTGGTCTAGTACGCTTACTTGAGTGGAAGTATCCAGGCTCTGCTCTTATTATTGTAGATGGAGATACTTATGAAGAAAAGAATAAAGAGCGTCAAGACTTTACTAAAATTGGAAACAAAGCCGTTGTCAAAGCAGCGGAACTCACTCCGCAATTCCCTAACACAACCATTATACCTGTGCCAAAGTGGGTGGTCGGAGACGACTTTAGTGGCGTCGCAGACGAAGATTCACCAAAGATAAAGGCCACTGATCTTATCCATGAAAACGACGTTGTTTTTGCGGTTGTTGATAACTTTGCTGCTCGTGCTATACTTTTTGATGCCGCAAGGAAGCTCAATAACATTGACGTTTTTACAGGCGGTAATGATGATGAATTGTTTGGTTCTATTTATCATTATCAAAAGCGTGATGGATTAGAAATCACTTGTCATCCAGAAGAGTTCCATCCTGAATATCTTAACCCACCAGATAAGAATCCAGGTGAACTCTCTTGTCAAGAACGATCAGAAATAGAAGGTGGCACTCAGCTACTAGCTACTAACATGGCGGTAGCTGCCTTCATTCTTGGTCGTGTACAAAAAACAATAGTGTCAAATCAAAACCCTGATGAGACAGAGGTCTTCTTTGATCTCGGTCTTGGTAAGGCGGAGCCTTTCAATAGGACTCATGCTCATCTTAATGAACCATCATTAGTATAATAGGAGAATACAGTGGAAGCTACAAGCAACAATTCACAGCCCACCCCTGCAACTGGTATGGCGAATCTTCGCTATGGCGTTTACAATCAGCCAAGCAACATCGCTGGTAAAACTGTCAAGGAAGTTCGTGATCAGTTCAGCAAGATTTGGGGTATCCCATCTGATGCTGTCGCATACTGCGGCAAGGAAAAGATGGATGAGAACGCCACAATCGAGCCTGGTCAGAACATCGAGTTCCATCGCCGTGCTGGCGAGAAGGGCTGAGATTTCCTCCAACAGGGAATTTAGGGGGGAGTAGGCTAATACCTGCTCCCCCCTAACTAAACTCAAACCCAGATTATTAGATTGGTTATTATTATGATTAACAAAATTAAGCTGGGACTACCGAATCTCTGGTTGCAAGATCCAGATTTTATTCGCTCAATCGATATAATAGTTTCGGCGGTTCCTGACCGAAACTATTATTACATCGATAGCATTAAAGGCTTCTGTAAATATGTAGACAATGAGTGGAAGCCAGTACTCGTACAAAATCCTCGCTCTGACGAAGAAGGCGAAAGCGATTACATAACCACTGACCATCCAGAACTTGCTAACGATTACCTGGATAATTCCGATGAGCTCAATGTAACTGTCTTCAAGTTTATTGCCGGTGTCGATGCCGAAAGACTTCAGTACAGAATACCTATGCTGTACGATGCCCTTTCTAGGTATCGCCAAGCATTTTGGTCAGATTCTAAAACCGATCTTCCTCAACAAGTTATTTACATTAGTCCCCAAGAATGTCCAGAACCTCTAACGCCCTGCTTTGAAGTTCTGGAAAGTGTTTATCCTAACCTGTCAGAACTTGCAACAGTTCTTACACACATTAAAGACCGTGCTCCTAATTCTTTTGATGAAAACAATATCAAAGAAATTGCTCGCGCAGGTCTAGGCTTTAGTGAAACCGAATTCATATTTGCATGCCTTAATGTCATCAGCGAAGAAAAAACTTTGACCGCTAAGCATGTTAATGATATTAAAATGTCTAATATTAAGTCTCGTGGTATTCTTGAAATTATCAACCCCAATATAACCTTCGACAACATTGGTGGTCTTGATAATATTAAAGATATCATTAGGCGCACTTCAGTTCTTCGCCAAAACCCTCAGCTTTCTGAGGACTACGGCATAACTCCTATCAGAAGAATGCTCATGGTTGGTGTTCCTGGTACTGGTAAATCAGCAATCTGTCAGGCAACTGCTGCTGAGCTTAATCTTGATCTTGCTCGTACTGGTATTGCACAAGTTATGAACAAGTATATTGGCCAGTCAGAAGCCAACATGCGCGCTGTATTTCAGCAGATCAAACTCATGAATCCTTTATGCGTTTGGATTGACGAGTTTGGCCGTGATCTTTCAGGTAGTGGAGACGGTGCCGACAGTGGCACCACTGACCGTGTTCATGGTGAGTTCTTAACAGGTCTTCAAGAACTTCCTGAAGAATCATTCCTTTTGTGCGCAGCTAATGAGCTTCATTCTCTTAAGCCAGAAATGTTACGCGCAGACCGATTTGACAAGATATTCTTTGTCGGTCTGCCATCACATTCCGAGCGTAGCCATATCTTTAAGATTCATCTTAGCTCAATCAAAAACCAAGAGTATGATTATGACGCGCTTGCTGAATCTTCTGCCTTTATGACCGGTGCAGAGATAGTTTCTCTTATCAAAGAAACTAAGTTCTATGTTGTTTCTGAACATGCTCGTCCAATCAATACCAACGATATTCTCCAACGCATTCCTACCATCCGTAATACTATCTGGCGTAAGCATCCCGATACTGTTAAAAGCATGTATCAATATGCTCTTGAACAGTGGGATTGGGCCTCGACAGAACAGATGGAAGATGCTAAGATAATTCTTGGTAGAAATAAGTCTTCAACTAAACTATCATTTGCGTGAGGTGAGCATGTCAGAAATATTAGATAACATTGACGATTTTATGAGTTCTTTAGATGAAGACTCAGTTCCCGTCAATAAAGATACCAAAGAATATCAAAGCGATCTTTATAAGAAGTGGTTTAGATCTAAATCTCAATCTGGATTCTTAGCTATTCGTCCTTGGTACGAAGCGCTAAAATTCAAAATTGATATTGGTAAAACTTCTTCTGATGGAAAACTTCTTAGCAGCACAAATGTTTTTGTTGATGCAATCGATTTCGGTGCCTACCTAAAGAGCATTGTTAGCGGCACCGCACAGAACAACTATCCTGCAAATGCTAAGATGGGTGTTCCAACTCCTGAAGGTTTTGTATCTTACGGAGGTGCCGTTGTAGATAACAAACCTGTCTCTAGAATATTTAAGGCGCATCACTGGCAATCAAACGATGAATATGATCCTAATTCATTCGTTTGGAAATGTGGTCATTTTGCTGCTCGCAAGTCTGACTCTGGCGCCTTTATTCCAGACATGAAGCAGCTTATATCAGCTGACATGATCAAGGTTACTCGTCAAGATGTTTGCTCAATATCGTACATTGTCGATATGGCAATATCATCTTACGTTGCTAACAATACGGATTGGTACGAAAAATGACAGACATTCCCCAAATTGATGAGGCAACAGTTAAGGCTGTTATGTCTATTGTTGAAGAAGTAATCGGAAGTGCTGTTGTTAGATTTTCTGAAAAACTTCAAGAATTAGAAAATCGTATTAATTCTATTGATGAGCAAATTGCTACCTTGATCATTGGTTATGGCGAACAAGCTGTATTCATGGAAGCTCTTGTTGCACAAATGGCTTTTGCTACAGATCAGGAAAGAACTTCTTTCAACAATTCTCTTACAGAGGCTCGTAAGAAAATGCTGGAGGTGATGCGTGATGCCTCAGCAGCAAACCTGGCCGATGAAGATCCAAACCTTGCCTCAGCCGTTGAGGACCTGGTTAACCAAAAGCTACTTGACTCAAACGACTGATAGTTCTTGTGTTCTTTGTCTAGAAAAAGATAGCTATTTAATATTAGATAATTTTTCTTATCTGTCATTAATTTATTCTGCAGTGCATTCAATATATCCAGATGTAACTTCTTTGCATCTTGTTGAATCTCCGTTTGTTGAACTTTTAAAAACAGGAAAACTATCTCTAGATTCGCTAGAGGTACTAAGAGATTAGGTGTTTATAAATGGTAATTTCAAAATTCAATGATCTAAATGATTTTATTTCTTACGTGAATTCCAAAATTGAAACTCACTTTTTACCTCTTGATGTTCATGCGGATCCTGATCTCTTATTAACTATTCATACATGCGATATGGATTCTAACAATTATAGTTTTTATTACAAAGGCAGTAAAACTGACCTTAAAAATAATGTTTTTAATGATCTTCTTCCATCTCTAAGAGATTCTCTTTTGCAAGCTCTGATTACCAGAATGCACACCATACATTCCCATTATCTTGTTCCTAATATAATTTCTTATTATGATATTTACAATGATCTAGAAAATGACGATGTTGATTACTCTAATTATTTTTCAGATATTAAATCCGTAATAAGCAAATTAGCTAATGACAATAAATTTTATAGAAAAAATATAGTTGATTTAAATGTAGAGATTGTTGAACTGCGCAAACAAAACGCAGACCTACAACAGCAATTGCAAATTAAATCTATTTCTACTTGGGGATAATTATGTTTAAATATGATACAAGTTTCGATACAGACGAAACTTATTCTATGCGTCAAAGCTCTACCTATAATCAAACCTATTTCACTGCTAACATATTTAGGGATAACCAATCTCTTAATGCAAATTTCTATCTTAACGAAATGTCAGAACTTCCTGAAAATGTTTTGATATATGATTATTTTGGTTCTGGAGAAATGTATTATAGTCCCAATGGAATATCTTCTCCTATTGTTTCTGTATCCAAAAATTCTCTTGATTACATGTACAAGTGGGTTACCGAAACTTCATCCAATGCTAGCGAGTATGCAAATTCGGTATTATTTTTAGATAAAGATTATTCTGAAATATTAACTACAACATTTTCTCTTGAAATATTTTCTTGCTGGGTTAAGCCAGCATATGGATTTGAGAATTATCTTTTACTTCATTATATGCCCAATCTTTTTAATTATGAGTTAAACGATAACTCAGTTAACTCTTCTCCTCCTATTTGTTCTCACGTTACATATGTTTCTCCATCCAAAGAGTACATATCAGATCATTATCAGTTTGCAAACATGATTGATGGATATCCTTCATGTTCTCATCCTTCTTTTGCTGACAAGCACATGCCTTGTCACTTCTTTGAAAATTTCTCTCTTTGTCCTATGCATGAATCTAAATCTGAAATTATTACTCAAGTTTCAGTAAATCATGCAAACACAGATAATTCTACTGTATTTTCTGTAAGAAAAATTCATCTTTCAAATATGGAATATTCTTATTCCGTATTTAACAATACAGAAAATCAAACTGTCTTTAATGTTACTGTTCCACCAGAAACACCTGAGCTAGAAGTTTCTTCTCATGTAACTCAACTTCTTGAAGAACTTCTTGATTCATACAAAGAAGACACCATTCAAGTTTTACCAGATAGTCTCCAGCCGGAAAGCAAACAACCTTTTATAGCCTCTGCATTAAGCTGAGTTAACTATGTCAAATTTTCCTAATTTTACAGTTCTTACTACAGATTCAGATAACAACCGCTATCAGAAAAACTCTTTTTACAATGTTTTTCTTCGTGAGAAAAATGATGTTTATTATTATCGCGACACTATAACTAACTCTATTGCAAAATATTTATCCAACCAGGATACTCAATTTCCTTTAGACTGTTATCCTATTGATGCAGAAAATCGACATGGTCTTACCATTCGTGAAATTATTTCTGGTAATTTTCTTACAGATTTACTTACTGATTCTTTGTATTTAAATTCGAAACAGAATCTTACCTCGATTCTCTCCAAGGCCTCGCACATTAATCTCACAAAATTACCTTTGTTTTTTAGCGTAGAGTTAACTCATGGATATTCTTATGATTACCAAGATGTTATAACTCAATCTTTAAACTACAATAACAGCTTTGCCTTCAATGATTCGACAGACATAAATCCTACATCTTTAAGGTACTTTTCTTCAAATGGTACAATCTATGTAGAACGTCCTCCTTTTAAGGCTATAGTTAATTATAAGCCTGTTAGGGCTTCTGGTACAACAAAACATATTGAATCATATGAAATATGGGTTCCCTGGACTTTAACTAGAATTTCTACTTCAGAATATCACCATCTATCTGATAGATCTTTTAGGATATATTTTTCATCTTCTCCATTAACTGATACTTCCGATGATCAGTATGTTCCTTGTATGTTTCCTAATTCTTATACTGATGGAACAATCTGTTTTTCAAATAGTCTTCAAGAAATACCTGATTTTGAATCCCAGTCTATTAGATATATATATTCTATGATGATAAATGAATATATATCTGGTGGATGGAATCTTGACCTTGGTCTTCCTGTTCTTCAAAATTCTGTTTTAAATCCTTCAGATACTTATAAAGAATATTGTAGACCTACTTACAATTCTCTTCTTGCTAGGTTTCCTGACTTAACTGACTCTAAGATTGCTACCTTAAAGTCACAATCTCTTTCTTCTTCTGGTTCTGCTCACTCAAAATATTTCTTCAAAATGATGTCTAGCTTTAATCTTGAAGAGACTTTAGATTTTTATAGTTCATTTGAACGTATGTCTTTTGATAAGATTAATTCTACGAATCAATCCTTATCTTTCTCCAATGATATAACTGGTTATATTCGTTCAAGGAATCATCATCACGAAGTTTTAGCAGGATACACTAATGTCTCTGAGTTAGACAAGAAAATATTTATTACTTGCTTTAACCATAATAATGAAGACTCTGTTTATAAAGATACTAATAAGTTTATTAGATCTATAAATAAAACAAAAATCTCTTCCACTTGGAACGATTCAGTAGATTATACTGATGAATTTTCTTCTATTTTTCAAGAAGAACTTTCTAATATGATGAATATGGAACATAGTTTTATATATTTGTATTACGATAAATCATCTGGAGATTATGAAATTCATAACTCTTCAAATTCATCAATTGAGACAATTGTCAGTATGGATATTATTTCAGATATCCTTATTGATCAAAGTTTAAAAGAGATTTCAATATGATTGTTATAACACCAGATATTCAAAATTCCTACTATGATAACCGCCTGTACAAAACTCCCGTAAAAGATAATCCTGCGGCTTATAGTAGGCTGAAGAATTTTATGAACTTATTTGAATTTATTCCAAATACTTCTATTCTATCTGATACTCTTCTTCCTCCTGGAATACTTTACGCTGACAATTCTGTTGTTGTTTACGAAAAGCCTCCTTGTGTTAAAAATTATTTTCACATACATGCTCAAGTAGATTCTATTAACGAAGATAATATTGATGAACAATCTATATATTCTTTGCCCATTCCTTGGCAGGTTTATGTAGTAAAATACGGTTCTCATTCTGATGAAATGTACATAGAAGATGTATACATGTACTTTTCTAACTCAAGTATACAGTCTTTTGATCAGCCTGTATATCTTCCCCCTATAACTAATTTCTATGCTAACGGCAAGCTTTGCCGACCATATTTTGATAGCATGTCTGATGTTATTGTTCCTAACAATAATCTTCCTGGGCTTGTTGAACTTTCCTACAATTGGGTTTGGAATTCTGGCTACAACGCTGACCTTACAGAATCTGTTATGCAATCTTTTGTATGGGGCTATGCTAGATCTAAAAAGTTATTTCCCGATATTAGCAGTTCTATAAGGTACAATCCCTTAACAAATTATTATTGTTCAAACGAAGCTTCTCATAACTTCTTCCGTGCGTGGGAGAAAATTTCTATCGACAATATTCTTTTTACAAACTGGTTTCCTCCTCATACCGCTGAAAGATATCACGTATATTACAACAATGTCTTTAATAACAATCGTGTTGATTGGAGTCTTCATAATATGTCTACTCTTTCTATTTCTGATGCATGTTGTGAAGACTGTCAGTATTACGACGAAGACGGAGATCCTGTAGAAGATACTTGTAGCTACGAAGATTGCTCTTGCCACTCTGAAGTTGTTTTTAACATTGATAATACTTATCAACTTCTTCGCGATTGTGGCGCCTTTGATTTCACTTCTTCCCTTAGGAAAATGATCTCTACTATTAATACTGGTTCTGTATCTCTTGATTTTAATTTCAGAGATCCTCTATTAATTGCCGGTTAACACTTGATTTAATACTTATTTTGTGCTACTATATATTTATATAAACTTAAATAAGGGTAGATAAAATGAGTAAAAATCAATACTCAGAACCTAGTTTTACTAGGTCTGAAGTCGCAGAAATACTCAATGTCACTACGTTGACTATTTCTAATAGAGAAAAAAATAACAAGTATCCTCCCCCAAGAAGAGATCTAAACAACTATAGAATATATACTTTGAATGATGTTTTTAATCTTCAACTTATAACATATAGTTCTATAGATCCAAAACCAATTATATCAATCTTATATGACAAAGGATATAACGACATCAAACAACTTGGCAAAATGATAGACTTAGCACTATCTAAAAGAACAGGTGGTTGATAAATGGCGGAGCATACAAATACTAGTGATTCAGATTATAAACTAGTTGAAGATGTACCGGATATGGTATCTACTGACACTGTCACCGATATCAAGAATGGTATATATAATTTGTTTATAAATCTTTATCGCTCACAAATACCTCAATTTGGACCTGAAGGTGCAATGAGAGAATCAATAGAATTTTTAGAAGAAATAGCCTTTAACTTTAAGGCTGCAGTAGATAACAAGGAGACATAATGCTTGATCCTCAAAATATGGTAAGCATTTCGGGTGGCTTAGTTGCTGATCCCGAAATGGTTGCTAGTGGTAAGATCATGAAATCACGTATTGGCGTTGACTATTCAGGTTCTGAGAAAGATTCAGATAACAACTCAGGCTATTTTGATGTTGTCTACTACCTCAAGGACAAAGATGGTTACACCTGCAAGAACGCAGGTTTTGTTGATAATCAGATTTCTAGCGGCAAAATGAAGAAGGGTACCAGCGTTTCAATTGTTGGTCGCCTTGTTCAGGAGCGCTGGAAGCAAGATGGCAGCTCTCGCTCAAAGGTTGTTATTGTTATTGAGCACATGTCGTATGGTGCTCGTGCAGGTAAGTCCTCTGATTCCTCATCAGCTTCGTCTTCAAACAGTTCTTCAACTGATAACTCAGCTTCAATTCCTTCAAGCTTCTGATGGATGATGAATTTAACGAAGAAGAACTAGATAAACTTATAGAGTACGCTTTAGGTAAATCAGAATCAGCTAATCCCTTTGTAAACTCAGGCTTACATTTGGGACTTGCTGAATCCGAAACCTTATCTAAACTCCATAATTCTTTATCTAAGAGATTCGTTGAATCTGAAGTAAATGATATATTCCAAGAAGTTCGTGGTGAATTAAATAATTCTACTTTTAGACTTGATCTGAAATCAATACATACTGTTGCTAGAAATTGCAATAAATGTTCTATTTCAGCTCAAGCTGAACTTCCTAAATGGAATCTGCAAAACCCAGACATAGTTGTCGTAATAGATTCGCCATCACTACCTTCTGAAGCTATAGCTGTAATGCTTAACGCTTTTAAAAATGCTGGCTTATCATCTGATCAACTATGTTTAACATATGTTAACAGATGTCCTGCACAAAGAAAATATGAACCGCAAGAAGTAATGAACTGCACTCCATATTTGCATTCAGAACTAATTGCTTTTAATCCTAAATTAATTCTTTGCTTGGGCGGAACTCCAACTACAGCTGTATTTGGAGCACCCGCAAAGTCCCTTAAAGATTTTAGGGGACAAGTTACCTGGTTAGGTAGCTGGCCTATTATGGCAACCTATTCTCCCATGTACGTTTTACGAGCCGGTGAGTCTGCCCAGCAGGCGTTTGTTAATGACATAATTACATCCAGAAATTTTATAAATTCATAAGGAAATCATGTCAACAGACGTTTGGACAAAAAACTATATCAGAGATTTATCTGAGGCAGAACTTGAAAAATTTCAAGAAATGGTTTCAGATAATGTTAAGGGCTCTTCTTCATCTGAAGAAAGAACTATCCTTAATAACAACTTAGAGCTATGGCTTTATTGCCTACAAGTTATGAGACGAGATGTTGAGCTTAAGCTTTCTCGTTTCAAAACTAACTTTAAGATTAAACTTTCTCAGCTTCAAGAAGCAGGTTCTTCTCATAGGCACATAGAAGACATGCGAATCGCTGAAGAAAAGTGGCGCAGCAATGCCATGAAGTTTTTGAACTCCGTTGAAAAGAAAATGTTGTACGTCAAACTTATGTTGGACGAAGAAGAAATTATAGATGAAGAAGAATGAAGATCATTTAATATACAATTTAGAAAATCTTCATATGATTGAATCTACTCATGATGAAGAAGATTCATTCTACATATACAACAATTATCAAAATGTACATGAAAATTATCTAAATTATGTCTACCCCAAAATAGACATTAGTATTGTTCAGTCTATATTTAATGACTATTGCTTATTCTACGGACGAATTCAAGAGACCTTAAATTCTCCGTCTCATAACTCACCTTTTCCTCTTGGCGTTATAAGATTTATGATCGATGCAGATCTCAACTGCAATAAATACTATACGCCCAAAAGAAAACCCGGCTGGGTTGTAGAGGGATACTTCTGGACAAATGGTTTTGTCCGTAGAATAAGAGAAGACAAAACAAAAGATTTTCAAGTACATGAGATATCTTGTTTACTTCATCCTACTACAGCTCATTTTATGAACCTTTCTTTGCCGGAGAAATATGCAACAGCCAATTAAAGATTACAAGTTTTTTAAAGCTGATTCTAGCTTTATAAAAGCCGTTATATGGAACATCAATACGGAAACTTTAGCCGTTATATTTTCTAGCGGATCCATATGGGTATACTATAATGTGCCGGAAAATGTTTACGACGAACTAGAATCAGCTGAATCAACAGGAAAATATTTTAATACTACCATCAGAGACGTTTACCAATCAGAAAAAGTAAACGATAAGCTGAAGAAAACTCAGACCGCTGATGGCTAAGAAGAAAAAAAGGAATAAGAAAAGACATTACTTGTCCGAATGGGATGGACATTTCTTTGGAAACTCTTCATATGGCTATGGTGGATTCTCTCTTTACTCTACCAAGCCGGAAGATATTCACAAAATTGCCACAGAAGTTTTCGGACAAACTTACTATGTAGACTTCACTGAATCTTCCTGATATAATATTGGGGATGAAAAAAGTCGTATATTCCCCTTCTAATAAAAAAAATATTGTACATACAAAAAAAGATTCTTCTGTAACTAATAAGAAAATCTACACTATAGTATGGCGAGATGCCTATTCGAGCGAAGACATATGGTATTCAGAAGATGAACACGATAATTCTGACTACTTAGTAGAAACAACAGGATACCTAATAGAATCTCCTGAATCTAATCCTAACTACTACACAATAGCTTCTACCATAACTCAGTCTGGGAACTTTTGCTCTGTAATTAACATACCAAAAGATATGGTAGTCACAAAAACAAGACTAGTTAGGAATTGACATGAACCAACCGTGTAATATAGAAGATGCTCTCGCACACGCAGTTCCAGGACCAGTAACATCTTATATTGTCGTTGCCGCTTACATAGATGAATACGGTGAAACAATACTGTACGCCGATTCGCCAAACAACCAACCTATACATTCCTCAATGGGATTGTTAGAATTTGGAAAAATATACTTACATAATAAAGTATCAAGAATTATTGATGATATTATATAAGTATACATGTAGGAGTCCAAATGAAAGAAACACTGACTTGCACTCAGTGCGAGAAACGATGGAGAAGAGAAAGATCTCGCGGAAGAAAACCGCATCTTTGCCCTAAATGCACAAAGGCTGCAGCCAATATACAACCAAAGAAAAAAGCTGTCGTTGAAGTAGCAGAAGTTTCAAAGAAGAAAAAATTCCGTAAGGTAGAACCTAAACGAATCGAAGTAAAAGCTTCTGATCAAAAAGATGATAGCCCACAAGAGCTTAGTGTTGGCAAAGTGCTTAGCTATTATCACCCAACTGATGAGAAGCTTAGAGAGCAAACCAAAGGTGGATCTCAATGGAAATGTAGATGCGGCTACATCTTTGAAACTAAATTTTCTCTCACTGCTGTTCCTACACACAAGTGTACCGAGAACGGCAAATCAATACCAATGACCCGTACAGACAAATGACATATATACAAAATACAATAATTGTATGTGACTTCTGCTGTCAAGAAGAAGTATTCGATGGCCTTACGCAAGGTCAAGCATTTAGGCTACTAGAACCACGAGGCTGGAAGTATTATCCAGACACTCAAAGCCACTACTGTAGCCGTACATGCTCAGCTAATGACAGAACAGTCACATACAACGATTCCAATCAAATAACAACCCAACCATAGTACATTAAGGATTACAATGTCGTTCGGCAGACATACTAGATATAATGGTAATCACAACAACCTTAGTTTATCAATAGGTGCTATCAACACCGAAGAGCGTGAAAAAATACGCTCAATCAACATAAAGTACAACTCCAGACCTTACCTTATGTTGACATATGCCAAGATGAATGCACCAAACTATGTTTCCGTCGAAGACGCAATATCTATCAATCCAAATAAATTCAAAGGTCGAGACGCCGTACCCAGCGCAAAAAACAGGACACTAGAAAACCTGTACAAACACGGACTCATAGAAGAAAACCCCGACGACCCACAAGAATTTCGCATTACACACTTTGGAATAAAGTACCTTTACGCTAAACATTATTTTAGATATAGAAAAAAAACAAATGCTTAACACATAAAGGAAACAATGCTGGCAATAATCAGACAAAAACTTATATTATTTTTTAGATCTATTATTGTCAAAGTAAAGAGTTTCACCGAACTCCTAAGAGTATGCGAACAAGTTGCAACGCTACTTGTAATCCTCATAACCTATACTCTCAAACCCATTTAAGGAGACCATCATGGGAATGGACGTCTACGGTAAAAACCCCACCTCAGAAAAAGGGGAATACTTCCGCAACAACGTATGGTGGTGGCGACCGCTATGGAACTATTGTTGTCTAGTTGATCCAGAGTTAGACCAAAAAGTACCATACGGTCACTCCAACGACGGAGACGGACTAGACTCCGAAGGCGCAAAAGAACTAGGGATAAAACTTCAAGCAGAGATCATCACAGGACGCGCCCTGACCTACGTAGAACAGTACGAAAAAGCACGCCAAGCCATACCAAAAGAAGACTGTAAATACTGCGACGAAAACGGTGAACGTACCTGGCAACAAGAAAACGGTGAACCCTACACCAAAATATGTAACGCATGTAGCGGAACAAAAAAGGTAGATTCATGGGAAGTACACTACCCAATGAACCTAGAAAACATAAAAGAATTCTCAGAATTCCTACTAGAATCCGGAGGATTCCAAATATGTTAAGCTTCTTCGCAGCCACAACAACAAGTCTATGGCCTAGAATAAAAAAAATTTTACGCCGCGATTTTTCAAGGCATGATGTGGGTGAGCCGGAGAAGTTTAAACAGTTCAATGTCAAAGATGAACTCAAAGAACTTCCAGTAACATCAATACGTAGCTGGCAACAGGGTCATTCTATTCCTTACTCTGTGGCCATGTACAATACGGTAAGAGATTTCAATCTAGCTTCAGTCATACGTAACGCTTCAGCGTTTGCCATCCAGGAAATAAATATTATAGGATGGAAAAAATATGATAAGCGTGGGGCTGTTGGTGCTTATAACTACGTTAAAATAAATCACTTTGTTGATTTTGACGCTTTCTCTCGTTATATCAGCCCTCACAATCTTGTGGCTTTAGAGCTTCCAGAACACTACCCAAATGTTCCTGACGCAGCTTTTATGGAGCTTTCAAACTTTGAATGGCGTCCTGGCTACTGTTTATTAATAGGCGAAGAGGGAGCCGGTATACCAGAAGATGATCTTCGCAAATGTTTTCATAAAGTAAAAATAACTATACCAGGATCAATGAGATCTTTAAATGCAGCTACTGCTGCTGGTATTGCAATGTACAGTGCAAGTCGATCAAACGTGAGGGAATATGTCTAGTCCACAGTATCAAAAACTTACTGATCAAGATAAAGATTGGAAGCTTAAATACTACTCTTTCTTAAAGGGCGCTAAAATAATCAATGTAGAAATATTTGAAGACGACCTTTTTACTGGCACTGATCAGAATTGGCCTGTAATCATTATAGAGAAAAATGGTCAAACATTTGAACTTCAGCTTTCTCGCGATGAAGAAGGCAATGGTCCAGGCTTTATGTTTGGTCTTCCCTATGTCTAGATTCGATAAAACACCTACTAGAGCAGAAGAA
>Ga0255768_10000239_pt1 | contig 56934 bp, 46 predicted proteins | sample 071ome_33_FD_179983 | JGI IMG/M metagenome (GOLD analysis project Ga0255768, IMG submission 179983) | Coastal salt marsh microbial communities from the Groves Creek Marsh, Skidaway Island, Georgia - 071412AT metaG (version 2) | ecosystem: Environmental > Aquatic > Marine > Intertidal zone >... | reverse complement strand
TGCACTGCATTTGCGTATGAGACCGTCACCGATCGCCATGGCGGCCTACCACTCCTCGCTCCGATGAGCGAGATCGCTGGCAAACTGGCCACTCAAATGGGTGCCCATCATCTCTCGGCACATGTAGGTGGCGCCGGCGTGCTGCTCGGAGGCTCACCTGGAGTCGCTCCTGCATCAGTCGTCATCATCGGCGGAGGAAACGTCGGCTGGGCCGCAGCGACCATGGCTCTTGGACTCGGGGCCCAAGTAACTGTTATCGACGCCTCGCTCGATCGACTTCGCTGGATCGATGAACACTCATTTGGCCGCCTCACCCATCTTGCGTCAAACCGCTCAACGGTTGCACGAAGTGTCGCCGATGCAGATCTCGTCATTGGCGCCGTACTCGTCGCCGGCGATAAGGCACCGGTCGTCGTCACCGAAGACATGGTGAAAACAATGCGACCAGGATCTGTCATTGTCGATGTTGCGATTGACCAAGGTGGCTGCATCGCCACATCGACCGAAACGAGTCATGCCCAGCCAACAACAGAAGTACATGGAGTTGTGCACTATGCCGTGGGCAACATGCCGGGTGCCGTACCTCGCACCTCGACGTTGGCGCTCACCAACGCCACATTGCCACACATCAGCAAACTTGCTCAGCACGGCGCAGCGGTAGTCGACATCGACGCCCATCTGGCGGAAGGGTTAAATGTGCAGGCAGGGCAAGTGGTAAACGAGACCGTCGCACAATCTCTCACGTAACAACGCAGAGGTCTCGACCTCTCATCGAATTCTGTCTGCGACCTACAGTGTGGGCATGGCGTTACAACTTGGATACAGCGTTGGTTACTGGTCGTCAGGCCCTCCCAGAGACGCGTTGAACAGCGTCATCGAAGCTGAGCAACTTGGGTTCGAATCGGTCTGGACGGCTGAGGCGTATGGGTCAGATGCGCTGACACCTCTCGCCTGGTGGGGTGCTTCAACATCTCGAATCAAACTTGGTACCGGCATCATTCAGATGTCAGCTCGAACACCGTCGGCTACTGCGATGGCGGCGATGACCATCGATCACCTTTCGCAAGGTCGATTTATTCTCGGTCTCGGTGTCTCAGGACCACAGGTTGTGGAAGGGTGGTACGGCGAGCGTTATCACCGACCACTCGAGCGAACTCGTGAATACGTGTCCATCGTTCGTTCGATCTTGCGGCGCGACGAACCCGTTACCCACGCAGGTAATCAATATCGGTTGCCCTACGACGGCGAGGGCGCGAGCGGTCTCGGAAAGCCTCTCAAGTCGACCGTCCATCCGTTCAGAAACGACATTCCGATCTATCTCGGAGCCGAGGGACCGAAGAACGTTGCCCTCTCCGCAGAAATTTGCGACGGGTGGCTGCCCTTGTTCTTCTCACCTTCTGAGAACGACTTTTACTCGTCATGCTTGCAAGAAGGATTCGCGCGGTCAGGGAATCCAGAAAAGGCTGATGATTTCGAGGTAATCGCTCCGGTCACGGTGATTCCTGGAGATGACGTCGAAGCCTGTGCTGACATGATTCGCCCGATGCTCGCCCTTTATGCCGGCGGCATGGGAGCGAAAGGCGCGAACTTCCATTTCGACGTATTTGCACGAATGGGATATGAAGATGTCGCACGTAAGGTGCAAGACCTATACCTCGAGGGGAAGAAACAAGAGGCAGCCGCCACAATCCCATTGAAGATGGTGGAAGACGTTGCCCTTGTCGGTCCTCCCGGAAAGATCAAGGAAGAACTCTCCCGATGGGAGGAGACGGTCCTGACAACACTTCTGCTGTCTGGCCCCACGTCGATGTTGCAGACCTACGTCGACATCCTTTCGTAGTGCCAACTCCTTAACCTCGTTGCGTCATCTGCGTTATCGCAGGTGAACCGCTACATCTGTGCCGCAAGCAGTTAGGTTTGCTTCGCCCCCATGTCCAGCCCCACCAGTACCCCACCTCGCACGGGCACCGCCCGCTCCGCACTTCAGCACCGTCACTTTCGCGTGCTGTTCATCGGTGCGTCCCTGTCGAACGTCGGCACCTGGATGCAGAACTTCATGCTGCCGGCCTACCTTGACGTTCGTACTGGGTCGGCCGCGTTCGTTGGCCTGCTCATTTTCGCTCAACTCGGCCCGATGCTCTTTGGCTCGGTACCCGCAGGTGTTCTCGCAGATCGGGTCGACCGAACGCGTTTAATTCTTGCAATGCAAGCGTCGATGATGGTGCTCTCGATTGTCTTGGGTGGACTCGCACGCTGGAGCGCCCCAATTTGGACGATCTTCGCCATTCAGCTTTGTATTGGCATTGCCAACACCGTGCAAGCGCCTGCGTTCAACGCCAGCTTGCCTTCGCTCGTACCGCGAGCCGACATTGGTGGGGCGGTGAGTCTCAACTCGGCGATGATCAATGGAAGCCGAATCGCCGGGCCTGCGCTCGCCGCATTCCTCGGATGGATCGGGCTCGACCTCTGGCAACTCTTCCTCATCAATGCCGCTACCTATTGCTTCGTCATGGTTCCTCTTGCGAAGAATCACTTGCCATCGATTAACGGTATGAACAAGGCAAAAGGCTGGCGGGCGCTGACGGCCGGAGTTGGTCTTGCTCGACGCCGAAAAGTGCTGCTTGTGCTCCTCAGCTCAATGTTTTGCTTCTCCGTTGTCAGCTTGCCGTACATAGGTTTGTTCCCTTCGGTCACGCGTCTCAACCTCGGACTTGCGGCAGACAGCGGTGCATACAAGGTGCTCTACATCACCTGGGGACTCGGAGCATTTCTCGGAGCATTATCGGTTGGCACCGTGTTTTCAGAAGTGTCGCGACACGTTCTCATCAGGTGGAGTTTCAGGCTCTTCGCTCTCTTTCTGTTTCTCTTTGCCATCACCAGCAACTTCGCTGTTGCCCTACCGGTTTCGTTCGTACTCGGTGTCGTCTATTTCCTTCTTGCGACTGCCATGATGACCGAACTACAACACAACCTCACCGACGCTGAGCGGGCATCAATAATGCCGCTGTGGTTCATGTCATTTGGGGGCTCAATCCCGATCGGCAATCTCCTCGGTGGACCGATCATGGATGCAGTCGGGGCACGATGGGTGCTTGCCGTAGGCGCAATCGCTGCGGCGGTAAATGGGGTGATCTCTGATCTGGGCAGACTCGACGAGGATGATTTCTTAGACGGCGAACCAACCTCAATTCCAGAGACTGGCCCTAGCCGTCTTCATTAACGGTGAAGGATCTCTTCGACCACCCGTTCAAGACCAGCAACCCGACTTCCCTTCACTAACACCGCGGTGTCTCCTGTGGAGAGCATCTCCATGACGAAAGCGGGCAGCACATCTGATCCCTCTGCACCGTACAAGTCGGTCATGATCGGAATGACCTCGATCCCCAAGCGAGATGCGGTATCGGCAACCGACCGATGAGCGGCAACAGGATCGTCAACCTCTGCCATCTCTCCCAGCACCGCGATTCGCCGGCTCACATCAAGGTCGGCCAATGTGCGTAAAGCTGCAACAACTGAAGTCGGGTTTGCGTTGTAGCAGTCATCGATGAGGAGTGAACCTGATGCCAACTCGTGGACCACCATTCGGTGATCCTCCGGCTCAACGGCCTCAACGCCATCCACGATCTCCTCCAAGGAAACCTTCAGCACACCCCCGACCGCGATGGCGGCGAGCGCATTGCTCATCATGTGCTCCCCCGCCACCTGCAGCGCAACCTGGGCCGAGCCCCACGGTGAATCAAAACGAAAACGCGCTCGACCAAATGCATCAAAATGAACTTCGGTAGGAGAGACGTCGCCGTGCTGACCGTAGGTCACCACTGCACCCGGAGCGATTGCCGACATTGCGAGCACGCGTTCATCGTCGGCGTTCAACACTGCGGTGCCCGAGGTTGGAAGCGACGCAACAAGTTCCGCCTTAGCCTTAGCGACCCCTTCGATTCCACCAAGACGGGCGGTGTGTGCCTGCCCTACGCGAGTGACAACTCCAATAGTTGGCGAGGCCACATCGCACAAGTGCGTGATCTCGCCGAATCCGCGCATTCCCATTTCGACCACCACCGTGCGCGCGCCGCTGGGGGTGTTGACGAGCGTGAAGGGAACTCCCTGTTCATTATTGAAACTCTTTGGGCTTGCCCATACCGCAGTGGAACTCAGAGCTCCAGCGATGAGATTCTTCGTTGAGGTCTTACCCACACTGCCCGTCACTCCAACTACGGCAACATCTGATAACTGCTGTGAGCGGACGTGTGTTGCAAGATCAGAGAACGCCTGCATCGTGTCATCAACAACGATGAGTGAACCCGCCACATCGTCAACATCTTCAGAAACCAACGCGCAACTTGCACCCCGAGAGAACGCGTCCGGCACGAAGTCGTGACCATTCCGGTCGGCGCGAATTGCGACGAACAAACAGCGTTGAATGTCGGCTCGCGAGTCGAAATGAACGCCATCGATCAACACGTCATCACCGATAAGGCGACCTCCAATTGCTGACGCAACTTCTGATGCCCTCAACTGCACAACTAGGGACAGTACCGTGAAGGTCGTGGCCAAACTTCGCACCCACCTTGTCGTCGTCTTTGGTGGGCGTTCGGCAGAACACGATGTCAGTTGCGCAACCGCATGGCACGTGGCCGCCGCCATCGATCGATCACTTCACGATGTCACAGTCATTGGCATCACCAAAGACGGGCAATGGAATCGCGTGAGCGACCCATTTTCAGAGGCGAATCACGATCTGGCTGAAGATGGAAGCCTTTCGACTGAGGGCGCGCCCGTTAATCCGTTCGACCTCGTTGCCGAGCTTTCTGCATCATCGGCCGAGCAGATTGTCGTGCTTCCGTTAATGCATGGCCCACTCGGCGAAGATGGCACGATTCAAGGTCTGCTTGAGGTGCTCGATGTGGCATATGTCGGCTCTGGTGTGCTCGGATCTGCGCTCGCGATGGATAAGTCGATGGCGAAGACCGTCGCTGCGTCAGCCGGTATTCCGATTCCTCGCTACTTCACGTTGACCACCGCAGATCTGCAAGCGATGACATCGATTGCCCAACGTGTCGAGCACGAACTGGGTTACCCGTGTTTTGTGAAGCCAGCAAACATGGGTTCATCGGTTGGTGTCTCTCGTGTCGAAGGCCTTCAGGATCTTGCCGCCGCAGTCAAACTCGCGTTTACATTCGACTCTTCTGTCCTCGTGGAAGAAGGAATTGATGGACGAGAAATTGAGGTCGCAGTGCTCGGCAATGAGTCTCCGATCGCATTTCCACCGGGAGAGGTGATTCCGGCTGACAGTTTCTACTCGTACTCAGATAAGTACCTTGACGGAATCTCAACATGTGAGATTCCCGCCCAGTTGCCGGATGACGTCGCTACTGAAGTCACTGATCTTGCAGTTCGCGTGTTTTCCGCTCTGGGCTGTTCAGGCCTCGCGCGATGTGACTTTTTCTTCGAGGAGCACGGGCGAGGGGTGTTGTTTAACGAGTTGAACACGATGCCAGGGTTCACTCCGATTTCGATGTACCCGAAGATGGTCACCGCAAGTGGCATGACGTATGCAACCCTCATCAACAACCTTGTTGACCTCGCCGTAGAACGCCACTCGTCAAGGGTTCGGAACACCGCGCGCTAGCCCGGGGCTCAACCTCAGTTCGGTTGCAGAGCCGCTCGCACGAAGCCGCGCAACTCGCGTCGCACCTGTCGAAGACCCGCAGCATTTGGCTCCCATCCGAACGTTTCAAGCACGATCGGTTCGGTACCGGTACCCGACACCGTCGAGTACAGCAGACCCGCCAAGACCATCGGGTCGCATGTTCTGAGACGCCCCTTCTCCATTTCAGAAGTGAGGTAGGAAACGCACCGTTCGACCACAGCTGACAAACGGCCACGCAAATGGTTGATGTGGCTTTCATCGAGTCGTGTGACCTCACGGATCAGGCCGAGAAGTGCTGGCCGACGCACGACCGGCCGGAACACCGCGCAAACAACGGCATCGACTCGATCGAGTGGTTCATCGCCTCGTGACCGAATTGCGGCCTCAACCACCACCAGCAATTCGTCAGCGGCGTGGTCGAGCACCGCATCGATGAGTCCACTTCGAGACTTAAACCAGTAGAGAATTGTCTGTTTACGGACACCGACCGCATCGGCAATGTCATCGAGTGAGACAGTTCCGACCCCACGCGTACCGAATAGATCGAGCGCCGTGTCGAGGATTCGTATTCGGGTTGACCCGTTGACCACGCAAAAGTTGTATCAGATTTCTCTACCAAATGGTAGAGACGTGATAGAACTATAGATGTGATTGCACAGTCACTCTCCAAACGACGCATCGCGATTACCGGTTCAACCGGCTTTGTCGGCACTGCTCTCGTTGAACGTCTTCTGCGCGGCGTCCCCGACTGCGAACTCATCCTTCTCGTTCGCGACGGCCGCCGCACCCCCGCTGCTCGCAGAACGGCGAGAGAAATTCTTTCCAACGATGCCTTCGACCGCCTGCGGGAAGAGCACGCCACTTCTGACGAGTCGTTTGATGACATGTGCGCGCGAAGAATTACCACGATCGCGGGCGATGTCAGCGCTGATGGACTTGGCCTTTCTGATGAAGACCGAATGATCTTTTCAACCGCCGACACCATCATTCACTCAGCAGCAACAGTCTCGTTCGACTCTCCGCTAGATCAAGCAGTTGAGATCAACCTCCTCGGCCCCGTCCGCATTGCGCAGTTGTGCAACGACTTGGGCATCACTCCCCACCTCGTTGCAGTATCAACCTGTTACGTGGCAGGCAACCGTCGAGGAACAGCACCCGAAGAACTTGTGTCACAGGGGCCATTCGCCATCGGACTCGAGTGGAAAGACGAAGTCGCATCTGCCCGGCGGCTCAAAGGCGATACCGAGGCCTCATCACGCCAGCCCGAACGCCTCAGCGAGTTTCGCAAACGAGCCCGAAGCGAACTTGGTGCCGCTGGCGCTCCCGCTCTTGCTGCAAAAACAGAACAGCTGCGCGAACGCTGGGTGCGAGATCAGTTAGTTGGCGCAGGCCGTTCACGTGCGGCCTCGGTCGGTTGGCCTGATGCGTATGCATTCACAAAGGCCTTGGGTGAACAAGCGCTTACCGAGTCAAAAGGAAATGTTCCTGTCTCTATTGTGCGTCCGTCAATTATCGAGTCCGCATGGGCAGAACCTCGTCCCGGTTGGATTCGCGGTTTTCGTATGGCGGAACCGGTCATCATCAGCTATGCACGAGGGCTTCTCAAAGAATTTCCTGGCGTTCCGGAAGGCACCATCGACGTCATACCGGTTGACATCGTGGTTGCCGCGATCATTGCGGTTGCCGCAGCAGGCCCAGATGACGCGCCGGCCATCACACAGGTTGCCTCCGGTGGAATCAATCCGCTGAAATATCGGACTCTTGTCAATCACGTGAGCAGTTGGTTCACCGAGAATCCACTGTATGACAATGACGGGCAACCAATTGTCGTTCCCGAATGGCGATTCCCTGGTCGCGGCAAGGTACAGACCCAGTTATCTCGAGCGAAGACTGCGATCGAGCGTGCCGAACACACAATGCAGATGTTGCCGCTTCGCGGGCGCCAAGCCGAGTTCGCTGCCACCTTGGAGACCCGGCGTCTCGAAGTGGAGCGAGCACTTGAATACGTCGAGCTCTACGGCCTCTACACCGAGTGCGAAGCGATCTATCAGGTCGACAACCTCATGCGCCTATGGAATGAGATGCCCGACACCGACCGCGACGCATTCTGTTTCGACCCACGAGTGATCGATTGGACCCACTACGTCCACGAAATTCACTTGCCGTCAATTATCGAACACGCCCGCGTGAAGAGCACTCCCGGCAAAGTCAAAACTGCAGACCGCACGACACGCCTTCGCGGCCAGGCACTTGACCCGAAACGTCAGGTCGCCGCATTCGACCTCGAGAACACCCTCATTGCGTCAAACGTTGTAGAAAGCTACTCATGGCTCGCCACCCGCCGTCTCGACGGACGCGAACGGCTCAAATATGTTGCACGTACTCTTGCCGAGGCGCCTGGCCTGCTTCGAATGGATCGGCGCGACCGCACCGACTTTTTGCGCCACTTCTATCGCCGATACGCAGATGCACCTGTTGAACAAATCGACACCGATGTCGAGGCGATGCTCACCGGACTCATCATCTCTAAGTGCTTTCCTGAGGGAATACGGCGGGTGAGGGCTCACCGAGCTGCCGGCCACCGCACCGTCCTCATCACTGGCGCACTTTCATTCAACGTCGCAGGTTTGCGCCCCCTCTTTGATGAGATCGTTGCAGCAGAGATGACGGTCCGGCCCGATGGCACTCTCTCAGGTGAGATGACGACCGTGCCGCCAACCGGCGAGGCTCGGGCGCAAATCTTGGCTGACTATTGCGATGCAGAGAATCTTCGTCTCGACGAATGTGTCGCGTACGCAGATTCTTCTTCCGACCTACCCCTCTTCGAAGCGGTCGGTTTTCCTGTCGCAGTGAATCCCGAAACCCGCCTCGCTTCGATTGCGAGAAAACGAGGATGGCTGGTTGAACATTGGTCAAAGGCAAAGGGAGGTCCCCGGAATCTTCTTCCGATCGGCCCGCTGCTATCTGAACGTGAACAACGGAGGCAGTTCCTGTGAGAGCGCTGCAAGTTCAACACAATGTTCGGCGATTCGGTGCTGCTCGCCTGCTCTCGGTCACGAGCCCGAAAGCCTCGGCTCGGATTGCACCAGTCCATTTACGAAACGTTGATGACCCCCCTGAACCAGCCGGTTTGGGCTGGTCGAAGGTCACCACTCGACTCGCTGGAATTTGCGGCTCAGACCTTGCACTTATCGATGGCCATGCGTCCACATACTTTGAAGACTTCGTCTCATTTCCGTTGATTCCCGGGCATGAGATCATTGGGGAACTTGAGTCTGGTCAGCGTGTTGTCATCGAACCAGTTCTCGGACATGCCGCTCGTGGCTCTGTGCCACCATGGGAATCTGCAGCACCCGCCGATGGAGACGACTACGCCCACCTCGTTCGAGGACACCTGAAGCCCGGAATTCAAACCGGCTTCTGCTGCTCAACAGGAGGGGGCTGGGCACCGTGGTTTTGGGCGCACGATTCACAACTTCATCGGGTACCCGATGACATGTCAGATGAGACGGCGGTACTGGTTGAACCCCTCGCAGGCTCTGTTCACGCTGCACTCATGGCGACGCAACACACAAATCACCATCTCACCGACACCGAGTCACCCATCATCGCCGTTCTCGGCGCGGGCACAATGGGATTGGGTGCCATCGCTGCCGTTCGTGGCGCACTGCCGAATGCCCGGATTATTGCTGGGGCTCGTTACCCCCATCAGATGAGGTTCGCGAAAGGTCTTGGGGCTGACGTGGTTGCTCCGGGCGACGAACTTTCGCGGGCTGTGCGTCGTATGTCGGGTGCCCACCGCATCGGAGCGAGCCTGTCGTCGGGAGCGCACGCAACGATCAATGCCGTTGGCGACAGTGCATCGATTGCGTTGTCGATCAACATCACTCGCCCACGAGGCGCGGCTGTCGTACTCGGTATGCCCGGAGACACCAAACTCGACCTCACTCCCCTGTGGCATCGTGAGGTTGCGTTGCTCGGCGCGTATACCTATGGCACCGAACACATCGATGGAGCCGATGTGCGAACCTTCGATCTTGCCCTCGCCCTTGCCGAACGTATCGATGCCGAACGCCTGCTCTCTGCCACCTATCGCCTCGACGAACATGTTGAGGCCCTCGCCCATGCCGCCTCCGCTGGACGGCGCGGCGCCGTAAAAATTGCTTTCGATCTACGAGAGGACCACTAATGCCACGTCCCGGATTTGTCTTAGACGTTGATCGCTCAACGCCGCCAATGCTGTTCTGGCATGGGGAGAGGTTCAGCCTCGAGCGACTTCCGGCTGACCGCAGCCGAGTGATTTACCCAGCAGAGTCATTCCCAGGCCTCGAAGACCCACAATCAGCGATTCGTGATGCCCTTGAAAATCCTCTCGATATGGAGCCACTTCGCGCCCTTCTTCACGCCAATATGAAGCTCACCATTTGCTTCGATGACGCAAGTCTCTCGCTACCAAAGATGCGTCGTCCCGATTCGCGCCAACGGATTATCGAAGCGGTACTCGACCTCGCTGCAGAGGCCGGAGTCGACGATGTCCACATCATTGCGGCGCTTGGCCTCCACCGTCGCATGCACGACTACGAACTACGTCACGTGCTCGGCGATCGAATCTTTGATGCATTCGCTCCCAACGGAACGCTCTATCAGCATGATGCGGAAGACCCCGAAAATCTCGCAGTCCTCGGAGAAACCGATCACGGCGAAGTTCTTGAGATCAACCGTCGGGTCGCTGAATCAGACCTCGTCGTCTACGCAAACGTCAATCAGGTTGCGATGGATGGCGGCTGGAAATCGCTCGTCACCGGGGTGGCCTCGTATCGATGCTTGAGCTACCACCACAACCCCGAATCTCTACAGAACACCCGAAGCTTGATGGATCGCCATCATTCCGCCCTTCATCACTCGATTTGGCGCCTCGGAAAGGTGCTACGTGACAGCGGACCAAAGGTGTTCCAAATCGAATCAACGATCAACACCGACGCATTTCCGTCACCATTCGATTTTCTCTCAAAGCGCGAATGGGAGTGGACGGCTCGCGACCGAATGACCTACCTCGCAACTGCCAAAACGTTAGACCGTATGCCTCGGCGCGCGGCGCGGAAAATCTTTCATGGAATTGAGGCGCCGTATGCAATGACCGGCGTCTACGCAGGTTTCACCGAAAGCGTCCATGAGCGAACACTTGAAGATGTGTACCGCCAGCACATCGTCGAGGTTGAAGGCCAAACCGACATTTTGACTCTCGGCGTGCCATTCATCAGTCCGTACAACCCTGAATCGATCATGAATCCGATTCTCGTGATGTGTATGGGACTTGGCTACATGTTCAACATGTACCGCAACAAACCGCTCGTTCGCGAGGGAGGTGTCATCATCATGACCCACCCGACGTATCGAGATTTCCATCCTGTTCATCACCCGAGCTACATCGACTTCTTCGATGAAGTTCTGGCCGACACCACCGACCCTGCCGTCATGTCAGAGAAGTGGGAAAAGCGGTACGCCGAAGACGAGTGGTATCGCCACCTTTACCGAACCGGTAACGCCTATCACGGTGTTCATCCGTTCTACGCCTGGTACTGGGGCGCGCATGGTCAGCAGTGGGCCGGCAAAGTCATCATCGTTGGAGGTGACCCCACGGCGGTGCGACGTATGGGATTCACCCCTGCGTCGACGATGGACGATGCGTTTGAGTTGGCAAGCGATGTTGTTGGCCGCTCCCCTTCCATTACCCACCTTCACGTACCGTCTGTTCTCGTTGCCGACGTGAAATAGTTCTGATGCGTTCAAAACGACACATCACCAAGCGGGCACAGCAGTTCGCCGGTCGGGCTGAGCAGACCATTCGGTCAGTTGCGAAGCCCCTCGCAAAATACGGTTTCCCGTGGCGCGCGCCAACGATGCCCCGTGGCATTGAGGTTCCCGAAAAGCCTGACACTCTTGGCAGCAACTTCGAAACCGATTGGGCACGCCGCCCTCTCGCCTCGGTCGCTCGATCAGCGTTTATCGCTGGACCACTGAAATTGATGACTGCCGTGATCGCCCGCCCCGAGGTACACGGTCTCGATCGCCTCGCTGACCTTTCGCGTCTCGACGACCCGCCGCCGCTTATTTTTGCGCCCGACCACCACAGCCATCTCGACACCGTCGTCATGATTCGAGCAATCCCTTCCGCATGGCGACAGGATCTCGTCGTTGCCGCAGCGGCCGACTATTTCTTTGACAAACGCTGGAAGGCCACGTTTTCTGCGCTTGCGTTGAACGCAATTCCGATTGATCGGGAAGCAACAGGACGCCAATCTGCCGATCTCTTTAAGGAACTTATCGATGACGGACGGAGTCTGTTGATCTACCCAGAGGGCGGTCGCTCACCAGATGGCTGGGCCCAACCGTTCAAAGGTGGAGCTGCGTATCTCTCAGCGAAAACCGGGGTCGCTGTTGTGCCTGTTCACATTGAGGGCACCGGTGCGATCTTTGGCAAAGGCATGAAACGACCGCGACCAGGCCGCACCCGGGTGATTTTCGGGGCACCGCTTACGTCATTCGAAGACGAAAACACTCGTCGCTATAACGCTCGCATTGAGTCAGCGGTGGGGCGCCTCACAGAGGAGTCGGTGAGCGATTACTGGACTGCGGCACGAAAAGCCTCCACCGGATCCGCAGACCGACTTAGCGGTCCCGAAACAGCAAGTTGGCGACGCAAATGGGTGCTTACCGACAGGCGGCGTCGTGAAGTTTCAGGAAGGAATAGCCGACCTGAACGTGACTGGCCCAATCTCGGCCCACGCGCCAAATAGACCGTCGCTGCTATCAGCAGTCGCCAACAGGAATCGCAAGGGTTCCACCGAGCAAGAAACTTGCGTAGGTGGCATTTGTTGCGTTCGCTCGAGCAAGGTCTTCGACCGTTATCGAATACTGATTCGCAACGACCGTTGGGTTGTCACCGGTCACAATGGTGTGCTCGATCACCGAACACCCTGATGATTCCTCACTCGAGGTATTTGCGTTATTCAGCACGAGTGCTGCGTTCGGCATAATTCCGCCTGCTGGAATGATCACCGTGCCTCCGATAGGAAACGCCGAGTAGTCAGGGTTCGAGCGGTTTGCGTCGTTGAGTTGGGCGAGGGTGATGTTGTAGAGATCCGCGAGGTACGAAGGGTTGTCATTTTTGACAATCGTGTGCTGATAGGGCTCGAGGATCTGTCCAGGCACCGTTGTTGTCGTCGTCGGAGCGATCGTGGTTGTTGTTGTGACAAGGTCTTTCACCACATATGAGGTGGGCTGAATCGGGGCAACAGTCGCAGCACTTGAGGCGGCTCCACCTGCACACCCAGCAGAAAGAATGGCGACGACGAGAACGCCGGTAAGCCCAATGACGACGCGGGGAGACATTCCAACAGCGTACGCGTTTTGGTGTCTTCGATGATGACACCCTCCAACTCGATGGCACGTGGCCATCAAAGTGCGTTACATCAGTGGACGGTCACCGGGCTTGATTGGCGCAGGCAATCGTGACTGACTCATCAAATACGAGTCAGCACCTGCTGCCGCCGAGCGACCTTCAGCGATGGCCCACACGATAAGGCTTTGCCCACGACCCATGTCACCTGCGACGAAGACGCCGGGCACAGATGTCATAAAGTTGTCGTCTCGAGCGACGTTTCCTCGTTCGTCGAGATCGACACCAAGAGTGTCAAGCCACGATCCTTTTTCTGGGCCGACGAAGCCCATCGCAAGAAACACGTAATCTGCCGGCAGTTCACGATCGGTGCCTTCAATCTTTTTGAACGCACCATCAACAAACTCAACCTCATGAATCGCAAGAGCCTTCACTGCACCGGTTCCGTCGTCGATGAAGCGGTCAGTATTCACGCTGTACATGCGCTCTCCGCCCTCTTCGTGGGCTGAGGACACTCGGTAGATCATTGCGTATTGCGGCCACGGGTTGCCGTCGCTGCGATCTTCTGGCGGACGAGGCATGATTTCGAGCTGAGTGACAGAAGCTGCACCTTGTCGCAATGCAGTTCCCAAGCAATCGGCGCCGGTATCGCCACCACCGATGATGACCACATGCCCACCATTGACATCGATCGGCGAGGTGTCGATGTCACCAAGTTGCACACGGTTGGCGTGCGGCAGATACTCCATCGCCTGATAGATGTTGCGAAGTTCCCGACCAGGGACCGGCAGGTCTCGCCATGCAGTTGCGCCACATGCGAGCACCACTGCGTCATTTGACGCTCTCAGAACGTCGATGTCGATGTTGTCGCCAACGATCGCACCTGTTCTGAACTCGGTTCCTTCTGCCGACATCTGCTCGATGCGACGATCGATGTGGCGCTTCTCCATCTTGAATTCCGGAATGCCGTACCGCAAGAGGCCACCTATCCGGTCAGCGCGTTCGAGCACGGTGACGCTGTGACCGGCCCGGGTGAGTTGCTGAGCGGCCGCGAGCCCTGCTGGCCCCGAGCCGATGACGGCAACGCGGCGTCCGGTCAACGTGGTTGGTCGTTGTGGGGTTATCCAGCCTTCGTCAAAGGCTCGATCGACGATCTCGACCTCGACCTGCTTGATGGTGACCGGTGGTTGATTGATCCCAACCACGCATGCTGACTCGCAAGGAGCCGGGCACAGCCGGCCGGTGAATTCCGGGAAATTGTTTGTGGCGTGGAGGCGCTCGATGGCCTGGCGCCAATGATCTCGGTACACAAGGTCGTTCCAGTCAGGAATGAGATTGCCGAGTGGGCAGCCGTTGTTACAGAACGGGATGCCGCAATCCATGCATCGACCGGCTTGGGTGCGGACCTCGTCGGCCGGAAACTCTTCGTACACCTCTTTCCAGTCACGAAGCCGAACTGGAACCGGTCGGCGTTCAGGCAGTTGCCGTTCCCATTGCAGGAATCCTGTTGTTTCACCCACGGGCGGCCTCCATGACACGGTCAATTGCTTCGGATTCACTCACGCCTTCACGCTCGGCCATCTCGAGTACTTCGAGCACTCGGCGATAGTCGGTTGGCATGATCTTCCTGAATTTGCTCACTTCAACACTCCACGACGCAAGCATGCGCTCGGCACTTTGGCTGCCGGTGAAGTCTCGGTGCCGTTCAATAATGGCCTTTAGTTGCTCTCGGTCGCTGTCTGACAGTGTCTCGATGGCAACCATCTCTGGGTTGACGCAGCGATCAACGTCTCCGTCGCGGTCATACAGGTATGCAATCCCCCCGGACATCCCTGCACCGAAGTTTCGTCCTGTGGCGCCGAGCACGACCACCGTTCCGCCGGTCATGTATTCGCAGCCGTGATCACCAACACCTTCTACGACCGCAGTCGCACCAGAGTTCCTCACGCAGAATCGCTCTCCGACGACCCCTCTAATGAAGATTTCCCCGCCGGTCGCTCCGTAACCGATGACGTTTCCAGCGATGACTTGGTCTTCTGCAACAAACCGCGCAGATTCGTCTGGACGAATAATGATGCGTCCACCTGAAAGTCCTTTGCCGACGTAGTCGTTGGCATCACCGGAGAGCCGGATGTCGACACCTTTGGGCACAAACGCGCCAAGGCTCTGACCAGCGCTACCGGTGACGTTGATGGTGATGGTGCCGTCGGGCAGCCCGTCGTCATGCCACTTCTTGGTGATCTCGTGGCCGAGCAAGGTTCCGACAGTCCGGTTCACGTTTCTGATCGGCGAATTGATGACGACCGGTATTGCATCGTCGATCGCGCCACGTGCCTGTTCGATGAGGTTCTGGTCGAGAGCCTCGTCAAGACCATGATCTTGCTCAACCGTGCAGTGGAGAGTCTGTTCGTAACGGTTGTCTCCGGGAATCAGCATTGGAGAAATATCGAGACCCGATGCTTTCCAGTGGTCAACTGCGGGCCGAATGTCGAGCGCTTCCACTCGACCGATCATCTCGTCAATCGTCCTGAAGCCAAGTTGCGCCATCAACTCGCGCACTTCCTCCGCGATGAACTCGAAGAAGTTGACGACGAATTCGGGCTTGCCAGCAAAACGTGCACGGAGTTCCGGGTTCTGGGTTGCAATGCCCACCGGACATGTGTCGAGGTGGCAGACACGCATCATCACGCATCCAGACACGACGAGAGGCGCGGTAGCGAAACCAAACTCTTCGGCGCCGAGCAGTGCGGCGATGACGACATCTCGACCAGTTTTCAACTGTCCATCGGTCTGCACGATGATGCGGTCACGCAGACCGTTCAACACCAGTGTCTGCTGAGTCTCGGCAAGACCCAACTCCCATGGACCACCAGCATGCTTGAGGGATGTCAGTGGGGAGGCACCCGTTCCGCCGTCATGGCCACTGATGAGCACCACATCAGCTTTCGCCTTTGAAACACCGGCTGCGACCGTTCCAACACCCATCTCGGCCACCAACTTCACATGAATTCGGGCGGCCGGGTTCGCATTTTTGAGGTCGTGAATCAGCTGCTTAAGATCTTCAATCGAGTAGATGTCGTGGTGTGGCGGCGGACTGATAAGCCCAACACCTGGTGTTGAGTGACGCGTCTTTGCGACCCACGGATACACCTTGTGCCCAGGTAACTGGCCACCTTCTCCGGGTTTCGCTCCTTGAGCCATCTTGATCTGAATATCGTCGGAGTTGGTGAGATATTCCGCGGTCACGCCAAAGCGTCCCGAGGCGACTTGCTTGATCGACGAACGGCGCTCCGGGTCGTGCAGGCGATCGGAGTCTTCGCCGCCTTCGCCGGTATTCGACTTTGCGCCAATTGAGTTCATCGCCACCGCAAGAGTTTCATGGGCTTCGGCTGAGATCGAGCCGTATGACATTGCCCCAGTTGAGAAGCGCTTCATGATCGACGATGCCGACTCAACTTCTTCAAGTGGAATGGCGGTGCGGTCGTCTGCAAATTTGAAGAGTCCGCGGAGGGTTGCGAGGCGCTCCGATTGGTCGTCGACTCGAGAGCTGTACTCCTTGAAGATGTCCCAACGCTTCTCTCGGGTTGCGTGCTGCAACTTGAAGACTGTTTCGGGGTTGAAGAGGTGATACTCCCCTTCACGTCGCCATTGATATTCGCCACCCGCTTCGAGTTGCCGGTGTGCTCGCTGCTCGGGGCGTTCGGGGTGCGCCCAACGATGGCGCATGGCAACGGCGGTTGCGATTTCGTCGAGGCCGATTCCGCCGAGGCGGCTCACGGTGCCAGTGAAGTACGTATTGATCGTGTCTTCGCCGATGCCGATCGCTTCAAAGATTTGGGCGCCGGTATATGACGCGACAGTTGACACGCCCATCTTCGACATGACCTTGACGACTCCCTTGCCGCACGCCTTGATATATCGGCGAATGGCTATCGCAGGGTCTTCGTCACCGAGCCCGTGCATGTTTGCGGAGATGAGATCTTCGATGCTTTCGAACGCAAGGTACGGATTGATTGCTCCAGCCCCGTAGCCGATCAAGAGCGCCATGTGATGAATTTCGCGGGCGTCACCAGATTCGACGACGAGGCCAACTTGGGTGCGTTGCTTCGTTCGAACAAGATGGTGGTGAACCGCTGCGGTCACCAACAGCGATGGAATCGGAGCGAAGGTTTCGTCGGTGTTTCGATCAGAGAGGACAATGATGCGTGCGCCGTCGTCGATCGCAGTGCTGACTTCGTCGAAGATTTCTTCGAGCCGACGCTCAAGCCCCGCTCCACCTGAGGTCACTGGGTACAGCGCCCGCACGGTGTGCGACACCAATTCTTCGCGGCCGCCTTCACCTGCAGCGTGAATAATTCTGGCGAGTTCGTCATTGTCGATGATCGGGAATGGCAAGACGAGCTGGCGGCAGTTTTCAGGGCCAGGCTCGAGAAGGTTCGCTTCCGGACCGATCGTGGAGGCCACTGCGGTAACGACTTCTTCTCTAATTGCGTCGAGTGGCGGGTTGGTTACCTGAGCGAAGAGCTGCTGGAAGTAATCAAAAATGAGTCGAGGGCGCTCTGAGAGAACCGCCAGCGGCGTGTCGGTTCCCATTGAGCCGATCGGCTCGATTCCACTCTTCGCCATCGGGGCGAGAATGACTTTCAACTCTTCATCGGTGTAACCGAAGATCTGCTGGCGACGGCGAACACTGTCGTGGCTAAAGACAACGTGTTCACGCTCTGGGAGGTCATCGAGGCTCACCATGCCGGCGGCTAGCCATTCGGCATACGGCTGCTCTGCTGCAAGCCGCTTCTTAATCTCTTCGTCGTCGACAATGCGGCCCTCTCGAGTGTCGATGAGGAACATGCGTCCGGGCTGTAAGCGACCCTTCGTCACGATCTTTTCGGGCTCAATGTCGATTACGCCGACTTCGGACGCCATCACTACAAGGTCGTCATCGGTCACCCAGTAGCGACTTGGGCGAAGACCGTTGCGATCGAGCACGGCACCAATGACTTCGCCATCGGTGAAGGTGACACTCGCTGGTCCATCCCATGGCTCCATAAGGGCTGCGTGGTAGCGGTAGAAGTCACGTCGGTCTTGATCCATGTCCGAATTGTTTTCCCAGGCTTCGGGGATCATCATGAGGACGGCGTGCTCGATTGAGCGGCCACCGAGATGAAGCAGCTCGAGTGCTTCATCGAATCGTGCGGTGTCTGACCCGCCCGGTGTGCAAATTGGAAGGGCCCGTTCAAGACCGGGCAGAAGTTCGCTCGATGCGAGCGCCTCTCGGGCGCGCATCCAGTTCTGGTTGCCTTGGACTGTGTTGATTTCTCCGTTATGGGCGACGTAGCGATACGGGTGAGCAAGCGGCCACGACGGGAAGGTGTTCGTCGAGAAGCGAGAGTGCACGAGCAGCAACGCGCTTTCGATCAACGGATTCGTGAGGTCAGGAAAGAACGCACTCAACTGTGGTGTCGTCAACATCCCTTTGTAAACGATTGTTCGCGACGACAGCGACGGAAAGTACACGTCGGAAAGTTCGTGTTCGATTCGTTTGCGGGCGACAAATGTCAGGCGGTCGAGTTCAATACCCGAGCGGCCGTCGGGTGCTGCGCAAAACAGTTGCCAAAACGATGGCATTGCTTCGCGGGCCGTTGTTCCCAAGGTCGATGGGTCGATTGGCAGTTCACGCCACGCGACGACGTCAAGCCCTTCGTCGGAAAGGATGCCCTCGATGGCGGTCTTCGCTGGTTCTGCGCCCTCGCCCTGTGGGAGGAACCCGATGCCAGCGGCATACGCTCCAGCCGGCGGGAGATCTGCTGATACGACATTTCTGAAGAGGCGATCAGGGATTTGCAACAAAATGCCCGCTCCATCGCCTGTGTCGGGCTCGGCCCCGGTCGCACCTCGGTGCTCAAGATTGGTGAGGGCGCGCAGGCCGGTCTGAACAAGTTCGTTTGACTGTTCTCCCCGGAGATTCGCGACAAACGACACGCCACATGAATCGTGTTCAAATCGAGGGTCGTACAACCCTCGCGCTGGCATCAAGCTCGGCATCGTGTTTCTCCACTACTTAGTTGTTGGGGGGGATGTAGCTCTGGGACGACGCTGGCCCAGCGGAAATATTGTACTGCGCTTCCGGTGAAATACCGAAAATCTGCTCAGTCAAATAGTCGTTTCAGTCGTGAAGAACTGGAACGCGCTTTTCGAGATTGGCCTGAATGACCTCAATTTGATTTGGCGTGCCAACAAGCGCAGAAATTTCAGAACGCTCTGCGGCAAATTGGGCGCCAGCACCCTGCGTAAAGCTCGACGAAAGAAGGCGCTTTGCTGCACGGATTGCATGAGGGTTCCGTCCGGCAATCTCGCGGGCGATTGAAAGCGCATCATCGAGGGGTGTCTCGGAGAGTTTGGTGATCAATCCGATATCTGCGCCTTCGCGAGCATCAAGCACCCGAGCGGTATAGGTCAATTCACGAGCAACATCGGGCCTCACGAGCCGATCAAGAATGTGCGTACCGGTCATGTCAGGGATAATTCCCCAGTGCACCTCACGCACGGAAAGCTGCGTATCCGGGTGCGCCACGCGGATGTCGGCTCCAAGGGCGATTTGGAGTCCTCCTCCGAGCGCATGGCCCTGCATCGCTGCAATCACTGGCACTTCGAGTTCTTGCCACACCCAGCACACTTGCTGGCCAAGGTGCGTCAATCCTGATTCGGTGAGTCGCCCTGGGCTGTTCGGGTCGCCTCCCATGTCAGGGCCGTCTCCCGCCATCGCAGCAAAACCTGAGAAATCAAGCCCTGCACAAAATGAGGCTCCTGCGCCGTGGAGGACGACCACTCGGACATCTCCCATTGTCTTCAACTTGGCTCCGGCAGCCTCGATGGCTGCGAATTGATGCCCGTCGAGGGCGTTTCGCTTGTCAGCTCGATCAAACGTCACGATCGCAACATGGTCGTGAACCGCAATCGTTACCCGGCCTGATGCGTCGACGCTCTCGGCCACGAAGCCCTCAGGAAGGATGGTGGTGGAAGTATCACTCATGACCTCAATGCTCTCAGATCATCACGGACCACAACGAATTGAGTTGCTCGCTTCGCTGCGTTGAAAAACTCTCGCCTCTGCAAGACTTTCGAACATGACAAAGCTCAATCTCACCGCCGACGAAGTTCTGACCACAACACGAAGCGTGCGCAAGCGTCTTGACTTCGACCGGGAAGTGTCAACCGATGTCATCATGGAATGCCTCGAAATCGCCCTTCAGGCCCCTACCGGCTCAAACCGGCAGGGTTGGCAGTGGATGTTCATCACCGATGAATCCGATCGGGAAACACTAAAGGAGATCTACGCCGAGAACTTCGCCCTCTACCGTCAGATGCCTCGCCCCGAATACGACGCTGATGACCCTCGAGCGGCAGCAACCCCACGAGTTGTCGATTCCGCTCAATACCTCGCCGACAATTTTGAAAAGGCGCCTGTGTTGCTCATTCCTTGCATCGAGGGCAAAACAGATGCTGATAACTCGGCCGCGTTCTGGGGCTCTCTTCTCCCTGCGGTGTGGAGCTTCATGCTCGCTCTTCGCGAACGCGGGTTGGGCTCGGCATGGACGACATTGCACATGATCAATGGCGGCGAGAAAAAGGCTGCTGAACTTCTCGGAATCCCGTTCGACCGCTACTCCCAAGCAGGACTGTTCCCCATTGCACACACGATCGGGACCGACTTCAAGGTCGCATCGCGACTCCCGGCCTCTGAGGTCACACACTGGGGCAAGTGGGGCGAGCGGCTGAGTTAATTCCGGTCTTCGCTCTCGGGCATCCGCTCCGTATAGTGGTCGCATGTCCGTGAGCGCCTCTACACCGATCGAACTCGTCAACGCTGTCTACGCATCGCTTCCTGAGCAGGTAAATCTTGGGCGCACTCGCCTCGGTCGCCCGTTGACACTCGCCGAGAAAATCCTGATCAACCACCTCGCTGACCCAGAGGGCCAAGAGATGGAGCGCGGAGTCTCATACGCAGACTTCAACCCTGATCGTGTCGCGATGCAAGACGCCACCGCTCAAATGGCGCTTCTTCAATTTATGACGGCCGGCCTTCCTGAAGCGGCCGTCCCGTCAACAGTTCACTGTGATCACCTCATTCAGGCGAAGGTTGGCGCAAGCATCGACCTCGGTGTGGCTGTCGATACCAACCGTGAGGTGTACGACTTTCTCCGAAGCGTCTCAGCAAAATACGGAATTGGTTTCTGGGGCCCCGGTTCGGGAATCATTCACCAAGTAGTGCTCGAGAACTACGCATTCCCTGGCGGAATGATGATCGGCACCGACTCTCACACCCCGAATGCTGGCGGACTCGGAATGGTCGCGATCGGCGTAGGTGGTGCAGACGCCGTCGATGTCATGACGGGCTTCCCATGGAATGTGCGGTGGCCAAAGGTCATTGGTATCCGCCTCACCGGTTCTCTCAGCGGCTGGTCGTCGCCAAAAGACGTCATTCTCGAAGTTGCGCGCCAACTTACGGTCGAGGGTGGCACCGGAGCAATCGTGGAGTACCACGGCCCAGGAGCTGACTCGATTTCCGCAACCGGCAAAGCAACGATCTGCAATATGGGGGCGGAAATCGGCGCAACGACGTCGGTGTTTGCATACGACTCCAACATGGCGGACTACTTGCGTTCAACCGGGCGTGCAGACATCGCAGATGCCGCAGATGAGGTTGCTAGCGATCTTCGGCCAGACGATGGCGCAAGTTACGACCAGCTCATCGAAATCAACTTGAGTGACCTGCGACCGATGATTAACGGGCCTCACTCCCCCGACCGTGCTCACCGCACTGGTGCTGAGGTCGGCGCAGCCGCAACCGAAAATGGATGGCCGATCGACGTTTCAGCCGCTCTGATTGGCTCGTGCACGAACTCGTCGTATGAGGATCTCACTCGTGCTGCGTCAATCGCACGTCAGGCCGCTGCTCATGGTTTGACCTGCAAGGTCGATCTGCTCATCACCCCCGGCTCAGAGCAAACTCGTGCCACGATCGAACGCGACGGCATTCTCGCCGACCTCGAGGCAGTTGGGGCCACCGTTCTTGCGAATGCGTGTGGTCCATGCATTGGCCAGTGGAGTCGCCCTGAGGAAGTGACGTCGGTTCCCAACACCATCGTCAACTCGTTCAATCGCAACTTCCCGAAGCGAAATGACGGTTCTCCAAATACGTTCTCATTTGTCACCTCTCCCGACACGGTGATGGCGATCGCTCTGTCAGGACGACTCGATTTTGATCCCGTCACCGAGACGATCACTGCCCCTGATGGCACCGAGGTCTCACTTGATGCTCCAGTTGGAGAGGTGCTTCCAGCCGATGGATATGACCCGGGTGAAGACACCTTCACTGCTCCTCCGGCTGATCCGAGTGGCGTCAGCGTGGAGGTGGCTCCGACGAGCGATCGCCTTCAGTTGCTCGAGCCGTTCACCCCGTGGGATGGCAATGACTACGAGGGTCTTCCAGTGCTGATGAAGGCACAGGGCAAGTGCACCACTGACCACATCTCCGCAGCTGGGCCGTGGTTGAAATACCGCGGCCACCTCGAAAATATCTCAGGCAATCTTTTCGCTGGTGCGGTCAACGCCTACGACGACGCCGTTGGCGTTGGCCTTGACACCACCGACGGCGATCGACGAACCTACCCCGAAATCGCACGCCGCTATCACGAGGCGGGAATTCAATGGGTCGCAATTGGGGACCGCAACTATGGAGAAGGATCGTCACGCGAGCATGCAGCAATGGAGCCAAGGTTCCGAAACGGAGTCGCTGTCATCGCCCGATCGTTCGCTCGCATCCATGAGACCAATCTGAAGAAGCAGGGAATGCTGCCTCTGACGTTCGCTGATCCAGATTCCTACGACGTCATTGGCGAGGAGGATCGTCTTGCGATCGTCAACCTTCCACCGATCCCAGGTGAAAAGGTTCGCTGTGTCGGCACCCGCCCAGATGGGTCAACATACGAATTCGAGACCACCCATACCTTCAGCCCCGAACAAGTCGAGTGGTTTATTGCCGGTTCGGCCCTCAATATCGTTCGCGCCAAGGTTGCGGCCGAGTCGTAACCGCTGCTACTCCATCGTCGTCACGCCATTACCTCCGACGTCATTGGGCGGGCGGCGTTACCGATGACGCCCCAGAGGGCTTGCTAGACCCTAAAAGAGATACCCATTCGGTCGAGAGCCCGAGTTCGTGAGGGCTAGGGATGTTGGCAAGAAGCCTGAAAACGGGAAACGCCCCGATGGGGGGCCGGGGCGTCTCAACCTGGAATCCCTAACGGGTTCCTCGAGCGGTACGTTGGGGGGTTGTGCCGCACGATATTTGCTTGTGAAAGTATGCACGTGTGTAAGTGCATCTTGCAAGCAAATATCAGAGATACCTCGTATCATTTTTAGAGATGGATCTTCGCCAACTCAACACATTGATTGCAATCGCCGATCACGGCAGTTTCTCTGCAGCTGCTCGGGCCCTGTTCACGGTGCAATCCAACGTTTCCGCTCACATCAGCCGACTCGAAAAAGAACTCGGTGCCACCCTCATCGATCGTCAAACCGGCCGAATGACAGAAGACGGCAATCGAGTGCTCGAACGAGCTCGACGCATCATGCACGAGATGGATGACATCCGCTCGGACATGGAGTCAAACGATCACGATGTAAGCGGCGACGTTCGCCTTGGAGTCATCGGGACCATCGCACGATGGGCGATCCCCCCAATGCTCCGCCAAATGTCCGAGACCCACTCCCGGGTGCATACCGTCGTCACCGAAGGAAGCTCGTCAGCGCTCGTGCCGAACGTCGTTTCTGGTCTTCTCAATGCGGCGATCTTGCACCTTCCCATCGATGACCCAGACCTCATCGTCGAACCACTCTTTGATGAGGAACTTCTCTTGCTCGCACCACCTGAGCATCCTCTTGCGCAACGCGAAGAAGTCGACATCACCGATCTCGACGGAGTTCCCCTTCTCCTTCCGCCGGCTGGCGCCGGACTTCGCAGAATTCTGGAACGGTCGTCACTCGAGCGCGGAGTCTCTCTGAACTCGCTCGCAGAAGTCGACAGTATGCGCCTTCTCGCTGCGCTTGCAGTTGATGGCCATGGTGCGACCATCGTTCCTGCAACGGCTCTGAGCGAAACCGAGTTGGCAGGAGCGTCAATGGTCCATGTGAGCGGCCTCCCCCGCCGGCGCGTTGCGTGGGTGAGGCGCCAGCGACCAAACCCATCCGCTGCGACTCGGGGGGTTCACGACGTGATCGCTGATGTCATCGGTCAACGGATTTCAGAAGATCAGGGACTGCATCACAGCGAAGAGTGAACTCGCGCTCACCAACCGCGCCTACCCTGTCGACGGGCCCGACAACGTCTAGTCTCAATGCCATGACCATTGACGACGTAGGAATCGCAACCGGCATTCCTGCCCCCGTTTCGGCACAAGTAACGAGGCTTGAGGGCCGAAAGGTCATGTGGATCGAATTCGACGCAAGCGAGGTCGCGCACCCGCTGTCGTCTCAGATGACAACGATCATTTCCGAAGGGCTTCGTACCGCCCTCGATGAACTCATTCCGATTGTGCTCATCGTCAACAGCTCGGGAGCCGACATCGCAGAGGGCGTCGCCCCGCTTCATGGCTGGGGCACAGCGGCACGGCTGCTCACTAAATGCTCAGGTCGAGTGCCGACATTCGCAATCGTCGATGGACCAGCAGTCTCAGGGCCTGCCCTGCTTCTCGGACTTGTCGATGTGGTCATCATGACCTCAACCTCATATGCCTTCGTCAACGGGCCTCTCATGATCCGTCAATTCACCGGTGTCGACATCACCAAAGACGAACTTGGAAGTGCATCGACGATGGAACGATCCGCTGGCCTCGCCACCGCGGTTGTTGAGACTCGAGAAGAGGGCCGCGATGTCATCGTTGAAATCCTGAATTACCTTCCAGACCGCGTCGACGCAGAGACCCCACGCCTTCCGACGTCAGATCCGATTGATCGGTTAACCCCTGAAGCTGGGGATGAGATTCCCGAGACCGCCACCGGCAGTTATGACGTTCGCTCCGTTGTCGAGTCGATTGTGGACGATGGCATCATCACCGAAATTCGATCACAGTGGGCCCTCAACATCGTCACTGCATTCGCCTCAATCGATGGACGCCCTGTCGGCATTGTTGCTAACCAACCAATGGCGCTCGCAGGAACCCTCGACATTCCGGCCTCACAGAAAGCAGCCCGCTTCGTGAACTTCTGTGACGCCTTCAACCTTCCGATCATCACGTTCGTCGACACGCCTGGTTTTTACCCGGGCAAAGATCTCGAATGGCGCGGCATGATCCGCCACGGCGCCCAACTCGTCTACGCCTACGGTCAAGCAACAGTGCCTCGCATCTGTGTCATCCTTCGAAAGAGTTACGGCGGCGCGTACATCGTGATGGACTCAAAGAAGATGGGAAATGATGTTTGCCTTGCGTGGCCATGGGCAGAACTCGCCGTCATGGGCGCCGGTCAAGCATCTGCAATTCTTCGCAGAGGTGCGTCTGACGACGACCGCATTGCCTTCGAAAGCGATTACACCGAACGTTTGCTCAATCCGTACATCGCAGCCGAGCGCGGATACGTCGACGATGTCATCGACCCAGCCGACACTCGGGCAACGATCGCTGCGTCACTTTCGATGCTGTCAAATAAGCGAGACCAGCGACCACACCGTCGACACGGCAACTCTCCGCTATAGAAGAATCCCGAACTTCATCCAGCGTTAGTTTCATATGGGCCAAAAACGGTACATTTGAAGCGACCAAAGCCCTACAAATTTGGAGGAAGCCACAGTGGCTGAGACGATCACGATTACAGACGACAGGACTGGACAGACCGTCACCGTTCCTATTGAAGGTGGGGTGTTTCCTGCGTCAGCAATCCGCTCGTTAGACCCTTCACTCTTTGTCTACGACCCCGCATATATGCAGACGGCATCGTGTAAGTCAGCGATCACATATCTCGACGGCGAGAACGGCATCTTGCGCTACGGCGGTTACCCCATCGAGCAGCTGGCAGAACAGTCAACGTTCCTTGAAGTTGCCTACCTCCTCCTTCACGGCGAACTTCCGACCTCCGAGCAGCTTGCTGTCTGGAGCCATGACATCACGCACCACACATTTATTCACGAAAACATGCGTAAGCGTTTTGTCGACGGTTTCCACTACGACGCTCACCCGATGGGAATGTTCGTTTCTGCGCTCGCTGCGTTGGGAACGTTTTATGACGGCGCCAAAGACATCGATGACCCTGCAAGTCGCCACAAGCAGGTGCTTCGCCTCATCGCTAAGACCCCGACAATTGCGGCGATGTGCTACCGATTCAGCGTCGGGCTTCCGTTCAACTACCCAAATAACGACATTTCCTTCCCGGCGAACTTCTTGTCGATGATGTGGAAGATCGGCGACGACTACCAGCTCGACCCGGTACTCGAAAAGGCAATGGACGTCCTGTTCATCCTCCATGCCGACCACGAACAAAACTGCGGAACCACCGCAATGCGAGTTGTCGGCTCTTCAAATGCTGACCCGTACTCCTCTGCTGCCGCGGCAGCAAGCGCTCTGTATGGCCCGCTGCACGGCGGAGCGAACGAAGCGGTCGTGCGCATGCTGAGTGAAATCGGCTCAATCGAGAACGTTCCCGCCTTCATTCAGTCGGTGAAAGATGGCGAAGGTCGCCTGATGGGCTTCGGTCACCGGGTGTACAAGAACTACGACCCACGTGCAAAGATCATCAAGCAGACGGCGTATGACGTGTTTGACGTGACCGGAAAAAATCCCCTTCTTGACATCGCGCTCAAACTGGAAGAAGTCGCCCTGCAAGACCCGTACTTCGTCGACCGCAAGTTGTACCCGAACGTCGACTTCTACTCCGGGCTCATCTACCAAGCGATGGGATTCCCAGTTGACATGTTCACCGTGCTCTTTGCGATCCCGCGCACAGCCGGTTGGCTCGCTCACTGGCAGGAACTACTCGCCGATAAAGACCAAAAGATCTCACGACCACGCCAGTGGTACGTTGGCCCGGAAAGCCGCGACTACGTGCCTCTGGCATCACGGAGCTGACCACATGGAATTCACCTGGACCGAAGAGCAGCAGACACTTCGTAAGGAGGCCCGTGAGTTTGCTCGGGCCGCAGTTGAAAAGCACGGGTGGCATGCCGACTCGTGGATCAACGGGTACTCAAAAGAATTTGCTCGAGAGATGGGCGAAAAGGGCTGGATCGGCCTCACATGGCCTGCCGAATACGGCGGCGGTGGTCGCCCAGCAATCGATCGCCTCATCATCGGTGAAGAACTCATCGCGGCGGGAGCCCCTCTTGCTGCCATGTGGTTCGCAGACCGACAGATGGGTCCGGCACTCATCACCTTTGGTCGAGAAGATCAGCAGGCAGAGTTTTTACCAAACATGCTCACCGGTGAAACCACTTGGTGCATCGGCATGTCTGAACCAAACTCTGGCAGCGACTTGGCGTCACTTGTCACCTCCGCTCGACGAGAGGGCGATGAGTTCGTCATCAACGGCCAAAAAATCTGGACGTCGTTTGGCGCTCTCGCTGACTACTGCTACCTGATTTGCCGCACCTCGTCAGAGGGCCCGCCTCACGCAGGAATAAGTGAAATCATCGTGCCGATGGACTCCGATGGCATCGAAGTTCGAACCATCAAAGACATGACGACGAACCGTCACTTCACCGAGGTGTTCTTCACCGACGTGCGTGTACCGGTTCATAATCTCGTCGGCATTGAAGGCAACGCGTTCAAGCAGACGATGCGGCAACTCGAGCACGAGCGCGGCGGTATCGACCGTCTCGTCTCGAACCAGGCGATTTACCAGATGGCGGTTGAACGCGCCGACCGATCAGACCCTCTTATTCGCCAAGAAATTGCTGCCCTCGAATCCGCGTACCGCATCGGTCGAATTCTTGTGATTCGAGAGGTCCTTCAACAGGCACCTTCAGGGTTCTCGGCTGCGACGAAATGTTTCTGCACTGAACATGAGTGGCGAGTTGCGCAGTTCGTGGCTCGGGTGCTCGGCCCCGAAGCCACGCTGTGGAACGAAACGACCAAGGCGATTGCGTATGCCCCCGGCTACACCATTATGGGTGGCACCTCGAATGTGATGCGCAACATCCTCGGTGAGCGGGTGCTCGGTCTTCCCCGCGAACCTCGTTAAGAGGTCGTTTCTTTCATCGCCGTTCTCAACAGCGCGCAGCTGCGTCCGAAACCGAAATAATCGTGTGCGCTCTTTTGAGACTCAGTCGATGATTTCGCGGAGTTTTTCCACGGTTGCGACGGCGTCGCCCCCAACCGGCGACACCGAAAGGTGGGTCACTCCGGCTTCTTTGTAGGCCGCCAACCGTTCTTTAATCTCACCAGCTGGGCCCACAAGGTTTGTCTTTTCGAGCATCTCGGCCGGTACCGCCCCAGCCGCACCTGTCTTGTCACCTGAGAGGTAGCGGTCTTGAATTTCGATCGCCTCATCGACGTATCCGTATTTCTGGCAGATGGTGTTGTAAAAGTTCTTGTCCCGGGCGCCCATTCCGCCGACGTACAGCGCAATGTTTGGTCGAGCCATGTCGAGGATCTGCTGCTTCTTTTCTCCGACGAACTCGTCGCCGATTGCGACCATTCCCCCGGCTGAGATCTGAAGTTGACCCCGGTCAGCATCACGCTTAGCGGTTCCTGCTTTCAATTCGTCTCCCCAGACCTGGTGGAACTTTTCAGGGTCGAAGAAGATCGGAAGCCATCCGTCTGCATATTGAGCGGTCGCTGTCACCGACAAGCCCATGAGCGACGCCCAGAAGATTGGGATGTCATTTCGGACCGGATGGTTGATGATCTTTAGCGGCTTTCCGAGCCCGGTTCCCTCCCCCTCGGGTAATGGCACCTGAACGGTTGGGCCGTCATACACCACTGGTTCACGTTTCCATGTCATACGACAGACATTGATGTAGTCACGGATGCGTGCCATCGGCTTCTCGTATGGCACTCCGTGAAAACCCTCGATGACCTGTGGACCTGAGGCGCCAAGGCCAAGGATGAAACGGCCGCCGCTGACGAAGTCGAGGCCAGCTGCAGTTTGCGCAACGCATGTTGCAGTTCGTGAATAGACGTTGATGATGCCGGTACCGATTTCAATCTTTGATGTCTTTGCGGCGAGGTAGCCGAGTTGGCTCACCGCATCAAAGCTGTATGCCTCCGGCACCCAGACGAGGTCAAGCCCCGCGTTTTCGAGGTCACACACCTTCTGCACGTCGGCATGGAAGTCACCTGAGTAGTTGATCATCATCGAAAGCTTCATGTTGATGACGCTACGTCTTAGCAGGAGCGATCTCCCAACTGGAGGTCGCTACCGCCGCCGAAATCGGTCGACCAGCTATGACTTAGGAGGCCGAGGAATGAATGCGCTCGTCCGATCGATATACGTCTGATACTCGGGCTTACGGCGCACGAGCGAACGCTCGAGAAGGGCAACACCCGACACCTTCAGTAATAAAACATTCATGACGGCGGCGCCGATGAGCCCCCACACACCAACACTTACCGAGCATGCGACGATCGCAATCCCCCACCACACACAGGCATCACCGAAGTAGTTCGGATGTCGCGTGTATCGCCACAAACCTGTGTCAAGCACTTTTCCTTGATTCGCGGGGTCCGCCTTAAATCGAGAGAGTTGGATATCACCGACGACTTCGAAGTACAGGCCGACGGCCCAGAGCACTACACCGATTACGGCAAGCACCCCGATCGAGCCCTCAGCACGATGCGACAACTGGACAGGAAGCGACACAACCCACATCAACGTCCCCTGAAGCGTGTACACCGTCAAGAAACTGATGAGGGGAAACGCCGGACCCCAGCGTTTCCTCATTGCGACATAGCGGTAATCCTCGCCATGCCCAAGATTTCTTCGAGCGAGGTACAGGCACAAACGGAGGCCCCACAACAACGTCATGAGCCATAACAGCGTGTCGAGATTCGATTTCGCGTCATCTGCAATCCACAAGACCGTCGCCACGGTCGCAAAGCCGAGACCCCAAGAGATGTCGACGATTGATGCATCCTTGATCGCGACGCTGATCAGCCACGTCGCAACCATCAAGATTGCGATTGTCAGCGCTGCCAGTAACAGTTCGTTCATGGTGTCTTCCTTAGTTGTTCGTCAACTTCACTATCCATCTTTGCCCAAATGTCATCGAGCCATCCGACATTGACATCGGGAAGCGACGACCGTTGCAGCCTTCGTGCCTGAAATACGATCTGCACATCGCTGCGCCCAAGCGCCGCAATAACCCCACCGAATGTCGACAGCCCATCGAAACCGGTATGCCACGCAATCACCAGGTCAGCGCCAGGAGCACCATCAAGCAATGCGAGCGTGCCACTCGGGCGCACGGGGATCAAATGCCGAAGGCCTTCGGTGGCCGCTAGGCGCTCAGGCGATTGATCACGAATCTTCTCCACTGCCCGCTTGCGTTTCGCATCACTTGAGCGTGTCCCTTCGGGAAAAATCACAGCAACATCTGAAGCGTCAAGGTCGGCTGACAGTCTGGTGACCGCTGCAAGTTCATTGGCTGACTGTTGTGAACCCCGATCAACGAAATAGTTGGGCACTCGCAAACCCACAATGTCGAGGCATGGATCCCACAACAATTCACGCTTCAACACATACCGGGGCGATAACCCTCGGTTGGTACATACCACCCAGGCAGAGACCAACGAGTCAGCGAGACTCGCATGCCGACACAACACCACCGCATTTCCCTCGTCGAACGCGTCACTGTCGTCGACATCGATCGATGCACGCATCGCAATACGAAGACCGGTCATCAATTTGCCAGCCCACCAGCCCATCAACCGATAGTGCAGAACTTGATTCTTTGATTGGCCTGACATCCATAGCCCAAGCGAAATGAGCACTCCAGCGCACTCGATGACTGACCAATACCATCCGAACAACAACAGTCGAGCGAGAGGAAACCTCCACCGCAACCGCACAGCATCAATAGCAATCGCGACAGCGACCCATATCGGCGCGCTTAACGTTGCGACGATCGCCACCACCAACAGGGCGCTCACACTGATCGAACGTCGTTTCAGTCGCGCCTGAAACGAGGCGTAATCAGGACGTTGTTGTCGACTCATGAGGATTTAACGACCCCGAACGGAACCCTCCAAGGTCAACAGCTACATATCGGAATCCCAACGTAAGTAATCGTTGTTCAATGTGGTCTCGAGCATCGATGACGCTCTGCAGGTCACCCTGCTCAACTTCGATGCGAGCGACTTCGCCATGATGCCGTACACGGCACGAACGGATACCAAGGTCGTGCAGCACCTGTTCAGCCCGCTCCACCTTCGAAAGAATTTCGACGGTCACCTCGGTACCGAAAGGAATTCGACTCGCAAGGCATGCGGCTGCTGGTTTATCCCATGTTTCGAGGTTGAACGACCGGGACAGTTCGCGAATCTCAACCTTTGACAGACCTGCTTCAACAAATGGGAATCGCGCTCCGGCTTCTGCTGCAGCCTGCTGTCCTGGACGGTGGTCATCGAGATCGTCGAGGTTGACGCCTAACACCACCGTCGCCCCAGAATCGACAAACGGCTGAAGAGCATCCATGAGGGCTGACTTGCAATGAAAGCATCGGTCGATGTCATTGCGTCGATATGCGGCCTGCTCCATCTCATCGGTTGTCACTGCGACCCAGTCAAGGTTCCATGCCTCGGCGAGACGCGAACAATCATCGAATTCGGAGCCGGCGAGTGATGGCGACACCGCTGTCACCGCAATCGCAGTTACACCATCGGTAGAGGCCGCCACGTATGCAAGAAGAGAAGAATCAGCTCCACCGCTAAACGCAACGACCACTTGCCGCATCTCTAGAAAGACGTCACGAAGGGCTGTCAACTTGTCGGAAAGATCAGCGCTCAGCACAGTTGACGCAACAGTAGGACCCACGTCAATATCCTGCCAGATCAGCACCGATCGTTTAGGACGTTGCCCGAGAACGAGCCTGCCGAATTCGCTCTTGTGGGTCGAGGTAGACCTTTCGAAGGCGAACATGCGCCGGAGTTACTTCCACGCATTCGTCACTTGCAATGAACTCGAGAGCTTGCTCGAGCGACATCTGCCGGTGGGGGGTGAGTTTGACCGTCTCGTCTGCCGAGGAAGCTCGCATATTCGTGAGCTTCTTCTCACGACAGATATTCACTTCCATATCTCCTGCACGGGAGTTTTCACCGATGATCATTCCCTCGTAGACCTCTGTCCCTGGCGGAATGAGCATGGTTGAACGCTCCTGAAGATTGATCATTGCGTATGTCGTTGCCGGACCGGTTCGGTCTGCCACCAACGACCCTCGTTCGCGTGACTTGATATCGCCAGCCCACGGCTCGTAACCCTCGAACACGTGGCTAATCACCCCAGTTCCGCGGGTTTCGGTCAAGAATTCTGTCCTGAAGCCGATCAAACCTCTCGCAGGTACAAGGTATTCAAGACGCACCCAGCCAAGGCCATGGTTTGCCATGTTTTCCATGCGCCCACGGCGCACGGCGAGAAGTTGCGTGACCGTACCGAGATGTTCTTCTGGAACGTCAATAGTGACGCGCTCAACAGGTTCATGTCGCTTCTCGTCAATCGTTCGAGTAACGACCTCCGGTTTACCAACGGTGAGTTCGAAACCTTCTCGGCGCATCGTTTCAATGAGTACTGCGAGTTGCAGTTCGCCACGAGCAAGAACTTCCCATGCGTCTGGGCGGTCGGTCTGGTGAACCCGAAGCGAAACGTTTCCGATGAGCTCCTGATCAAGACGGCTCTTTACAAGTCGAGCGGTGAGCCGATCACCATCTCTGCCGGCAAGCGGGGAGGTGTTAATTCCGATCGTCATCGACAACGCAGGTTCGTCAACGGTGATGATTGGGAGAGGTGTTGGATGCTCAATGTCGGCAAGGGTTTCGCCAATGGTGATGTTGTCGATACCTGCCACCGCAACAAGGTCGCCAGCCGATGCTGATTCGACCGAGACTCGCTCGAGATGCTGAGTGAGGAAGAGTTCGACGACTTTCGCTCGTTCGGTTGCGCCGTCAGCCCGACACCACGCGACCTGCTGTCCACGACGAATTTCCCCTTCGATCACTCGGCACAGCGCGAGACGCCCGAGATAGGGGCTCGCATCAAGGTTCGTGACCCACGCCTGCAGTGGTGCTCCCTCGGTGAAGGCAGGGGCTGGAACGGTGCTCACGATCGTCTCAAATAGTGGCGTGAGATCGTTGCCGGTGGTGTTCTCCTCTACCGACGCCCAGCCAGAGCGACCCGAGGAGTACACGATAGGAAAGTCGAGTTGGTCAGCGTCGGCGTCAAGGTCGAGGAACAGCTCATACACCTCGTCGACGACGGCCGAAATACGGGCGTCAGGTCGATCTACTTTGTTGATGACGAGGATGACCGGCAGGTGCTGCGCAAGCGCTTTGCGCAACACGAAACGTGTCTGAGGCAACGGACCCTCGGCGGCATCGACGAGCAAGATGATGCCGTCGACCATGGTGAGCGCACGTTCAACCTCACCGCCAAAGTCGGCGTGCCCTGGGGTGTCGACGATGTTGAACGTGATGTCGTTCCACACCAGCGACGTGTTCTTTGCGAGGATTGTGATTCCCTTTTCGCGTTCGAGATCCATTGAATCCATGACACGTTCAGCAACGGTCTCGTTGACTCGGAACGCTCCCGACTGCTGCAGCATCGAGTCAACAAGCGTGGTTTTGCCGTGGTCGACGTGGGCGACGATTGCGATGTTGCGGAGATCTTCTCTCCTCGAGGTGGGGGGCACAAGGAGAGGACGCTATCGAGTTAGTCGAGCGTTGGGCGTTCTCCGTAACGATCAAGATGGATTGAGCGCCGAACATCTTTGCGAGGCGCTCGACCAAAGTTGCCAGTTGGGTAACCGACGGGGATGTGAGCCGCTATTTCAAAGCGCTCAGGGTCAGCACCTATGACCTCAAGTGCCTCAGCCTGATACACCCGGATGACAGTGGTGAACGCTGTTCCGAGCCCAAGGCTTCTCGCAGCGATACAGAAGTTCTGCACCGCCGGATAGACGCTGCCGTCGAGGCGTCCGATGTCGACGACACCCTCTTCATCGTGAAACCCCCACGGGATGATCGGCTGCAAAAACAGCACATGAACCGGAACATCGCCGATTGTCTGCGCGAGATCTTGTGACGCTTTCCGTGTGCGTTCATAGGTCAGCCGATCGTGCTCGGAGCGAAAGACCGGTTCCGGCAAACATTTTTCGTAGCGGTCAAATGCCTGACGGTAAATGTCAGCAAGCGCATGGCGTACTTCAGGAGATCTCACGACAACGTATTGCTGAGGCTGGACGTTCCCGCCCGAGGGAGCCTGCTGGGCGGCCTCGAGACATTGCATGAGCATCTCGTCAGGAACCGGTGCGTCTGAATATCGACGCATCGCCCGAGTCGTGAGAATCGCGTCCATTGCATCCATTGTGAACTCCCTAGATCATTGATGACTCGAAATCGAGCCCGAGGTGGTGGCGGCCGAGCGTCTCAAAGAGCCGTGGGGCAACCATGATGTGCTGCGGGATCACCGAAAGATTCCGTAGACACCGCCCCAACACGCTGGTGTCGTATACGGCAGCACCGCCGGAAAGGCGGAACATTTCGGAGCCAATCGCCGCGGACTCCTCGACAACAAGCGCTGCTGCGCCTCGTATCCGCACTCGTGCCGCAAGGGGAACCTTCTCCCCCTGTTCGACGATGTGATGTGCCGCTTCGATGCTGCGGAATAACTCGCCTCCACATGCGTCAAGGCGTGCTCGAGAGCGGGCGATCACTGACTGCACCGACGACTGCTCAGCGAGCAGGCGCTGCGAAAACTGGGGTGCGCGCTCGTTCGCCAGGTGAACTGTCTCTGACCAGGCACGCTCCGCAATTCCTAGGGCGATAGCGGCAACGCCAGCACCCAAGATCGAAAAATTTGGGAGAAGCACTCGTGAATCAGATGACTTCGGCATCGCCCCCAGTTGAGGAATCATTCGTTCTGGCGGGACAAATACGTCATTCATCTCAAAGTCAACTGAGCCTGTTCCTCGCATCCCCACCGTCTGCCAGGTGTCATGCGCCTCGACATCGCTACGAGGGACCACAACCGTCACGCGTTTGCCACCGTCATAAGTGACCCCGGCCACAACCCAGTCACAGTGCGCAAGTCCACTGCCCCATTGCCAACGGCCAGACACCGTGAGTCCGTCATCGGTGGGTGTTCCAACGCCATTGGGGGCAAACACACCACCAACCGCCGTTGCGCTTCCGAACGTCGATCGCGCAACTTCGGTGTCGAGGAACCCTGCCAGCAGACAGGTCGATGTTGAAATCATCGAACACCATCCGGCGGCACCATCATGAAACGCGATCGAACTCAAGGCAGCGAGCGCCGCCTCGGGCCGATGGGGTGTGCCACCGACATCTGCTGGCAACAACATCGTGAACAGGCCAGCGCCACTCAGCGCTTCCACCGTCGAGGGCGGTAGTGCTCTTGCCGCATCAGCTTCGTCCGCACCTGCCGAAATGACTGGTGCTGCCTCTTCGATCGCAACGCGAAGAGGCTCGGTCAGCCAGTCAGCGTACGAGGAGGACTCCACGTCATGAGAGTAGATGAGAGATCACCACTCGGGCGTGCCGGCATCGCCCACCGCCCGACGGTGCCCACGGGCTTTCACTTCTTCAGATGATGTCTCGGCCGCTACGGTCTCAACAGTGAACGGTTGGAATATCGCAGACATTTTCGAAGAGATTGCCGACGCGCTGCCTGAGAGCCTTGCGCTTGCGCATGGTGACGTTGCGGTCTCGTGGAGCGAGATGAACCAGCGAGCGAACGGCGTTGCCCAGCAACTTCTCGACTCAGGCCTCGTCGAGCAAGACAAGGTTGCTCAATATCTGTATAACTCCCCGCACTACATCGAAAGTGTTCTCGCCTCGTTCAAGGCTGGGATGGCCATCGTCAACACGAACTATCGATACGCAGCGGACGAACTCGTCTACCTCTGGGATAACGCTGATGTTTGCGCAGTTGTCTTTCACGCAACGTTCTGCCCTCAGATCGAGGAGATCAAACATCGCGTGCCAAATATTCGACTGTGGCTATGGGTCGACGATGGGTCACACCCATGTCCGGATTGGGCGATCGACTACGAATCAGCGGCGGCGTCAGGGTCACCTGCAAACGTCGAGGGCCCGTGGGGGCGAAGCGGTGACCACCTGATGCTGCTCTACACCGGTGGAACGACCGGGATGCCCAAGGGAGTCATGTGGCGCCAAGACGACCTCGTCGGCGCTCTCGAATCAAGCAATCGAAACAAACTCCCCGATGAGCCCACGGCTGGGGTTGCCGCAGCTCGCCTTAACGGGCCGGGACCGAAAGGCCTACCTGGAGCTCCTCTCATGCACGGAACCGGCTTCTTCAACTCGCTCTCAACGATGTTGCTCGGCGGGTCAACCACCACGCTCACCGGGCGGAACTTTGATGTTGATGAACTGTTGTCGACTATTGAATCGGCAAGGATTAATTCGATCTCTATTGTTGGCGATGCATTTGCGAAACCAATGCTGCGAGCGCTCGATGCCGACGAGGGCCGCTGGGATCTCTCGAGTCTGCGCGTCATCATCTCCTCAGGGGTGATGTGGTCGCGTGAAACAAAAGATGGGCTTCTTCGACACAACGAGCGACTCATCATGGTCGACTCGCTCGGTTCGAGCGAGGCAATTGGCATGGCGAGCAACGTATCGACGAAAGATTCTGCCGAATCTGGCACCGGGAGTTTCTCTCTCGGGCCAAACACTCGTGTCGTCACCGAAGATGGCCGCGATGTTGAGCCCGGGTCAGGCGAACGCGGCCGGGTCGCTCTTCGCGGCCGAACTCCGATCGGGTACTACAAGGACGAAGAGAAGTCCGCGGCGACCTTCCAGATCATCGATGGAGTTCGCTACTCGATACCTGGCGACTGGGCCGAAGTTCGAGCCGACGGTTCAGTCGCCTTGCTCGGCCGAGGCAGCCAGTGCATTAACACCGGCGGCGAGAAGGTGTACCCAGAAGAGGTCGAAGAAACGATCAAGACTCATCACTCTGTCGCAGATTGCGCAGTCGTCGGGGTGCCCGATGAGAGATTTGGTCAAGCAATTTGCGCCATCGTCGAGTTGCTTGACCCTTCAATTGACGATGACACACTCGTCGAGCATGTTCGCTCAAAAATCGCCCGCTACAAGGCACCAAAGCATGTCATCCGTGTCGACACCGTCGGGCGTGCCGTCAACGGAAAGCTCGACTACAAACGGCTCACGGCAATGGCACTCGATTCAATTCCCGGCAGTTAGCAATCAATAGCAAGGCCCCAACAGGCACAACCCCTGTTTTTGTTCCCGCCGTTTTCCTAACGGCGCCTTAAGGTCGGTAACGTGCGGGCATGACTGAAGCACTTGGATTCGACGGCAAAGTAGCAATCATCACAGGAGCCGGTGGGGGTCTTGGCCGCCAGCACGCGCTCCTCATGGCCTCTCGGGGAGCACTCGTCGTGGTGAACGATCTCGGCGGCGCAGTCGATGGCACTGGCTCCGACAAGGGTGCAGCCGACAAGGTGGTCGATGAAATCAAGGCACTCGGTGGAGAAGCAGTCGCAGACACGAATTCAGTGGCGACAGCCGAAGGTGGCGAAGCCATTGTGCAGTCGGCGCTCGACGCTTTCGGAACAGTCGACATTCTCATTAACAACGCGGGAATCCTGCGCGATAAGGCGTTTCACAACATGGACGAGTCGCTTGTCGACCCCGTCTTCGATGTTCACTTGAAGGGCGCGTTTAACGTCACCGGTCCGGCATTCCGCGTCATGCGGGAAAAGGGATATGGCCGCATTATCTCTACCTCATCGGCCGCAGGAATCTTCGGTAACTTCGGCCAAGCAAACTACGGCGCCGCAAAGATGGGACTCGTCGGTTTCACCCGAGTTCTTGCCGTCGAAGGTGCACGCTTCAACATCGCTGCGAATGCGATCGCACCAATCGCCCTTACCCGCATGACCGAAGACCTCCTCGGTGATCTCGGACAAAAACTGCAACCCGACTATGTTGCCCCACTGGTGACCTTCCTCGCCCACGAATCATGCGATGCAACAGGCCGCGTGTTCTCCGTAGGCGGTGGACGTGTTGCTGAAGTCTTTATCGGAGAATGCCAAGGATTCACCGACGCAAACTTGTCTCCTGAATCAGTTCGCGACAACTGGTCGACGATCTGCGACCGAGACGGCTACGCCGTTCCTGCGCAAATCGCTGAAGAGACCAAGATGTTCGTGGATGCTCTCCGGTGACGTCAACGGTTTCTCTCACTCGACCCGACGGGTCGCCGCTCATCCTTCACCATCTCGGTGGTTCTGGCGAGGAGCCTCTCTTCATTTCGCATGCAACGGGTTTTCACGGTCGTTGTTACCTCGAAATGGCGGCGCATCTGTCGTCTCGCTGGAGCGTGTGGGCCGTGGATTATTCCGGGCATGGCGAAACTCCCTCCGCTGACGACAGCGTCACCACTTGGGAATGCTTTGGGGAAGATGCCCTCACTGCTGCCCGTCATCTTGCTCCTCACGGCGGGCTTCGGGCGTTCGGGCATTCAATGGGCGGGGCTGCGGTACTTCTTGCTCATCTGAAAGATCCGTCGGCGTTCTCGCAACTCGTTGCCTTCGAACCGATCGCTCCCCCACCAAACGATGACTTCGATGTCGAACATCTTCCAATTGCCGTTGGGGCGGAGCGCCGCCGACCGACCTTTGACAGTGCTGAGGCTGCAATCGCAAACTACGCGTCAAAGCCACCTTTAGGGATGTTCACCCCGCAGTCACTCAGTGACTATGTGAACTATGGGGTCACATCGAATGACGACGGCAGCGTGTCACTCTCGTGCACTCCTACGTTCGAAGCGTCGGTGTTTCGAGCAGCCCATCGAAACAAACTCTGGGAGTCACTCCCACAGATCGACCTTGCGGTAAATGTGATCGCTGGCGTCGTTGAGGAGCATCAACCGTCGAACTTTGCGGCCGGAGTTGCAGAGCGCCTTTCAAACGGCTCGTATCACCCTGACGAATCAATGAATCACTTTGGGCCCTTTGTCGTCCCCAATCAGGTTGCGCACACGGTCGAAGATCTGCTGAGTAGCACCAGTTCGTGACATGCATCTGGCAGGCTGTTCGGTATGAGCAGCTACGCGCCACCGACAACACTTTCGCCTTCGCGTATCGACTCATTTCTTTCTTGTCCTCTTGCGTTTCGATTTTCGAGCCTTGACGGGCTATTCGACCCGCCGACCGAAGCCACCGTGCGCGGCACGATGGTCCATCGCGCACTCGAACACTTTTATGCCGACACCGTGGCTCAACTCGATGCCGAACGCATGAACGATTCGGTCGATCAGATGTTGACCGAATTCAAACACGATGACGACGTGCTCTTTCTCGAACTTGAAGGTGACCGATTTACCCGACTCGGAGATGAGTGTCGAAAACTTGCGATGAACGCATTGCAGATGGAAGATCCATCTGCCGTGAATCCAATTGGGCTTGAACTTCGTATTGAGGCCGAATTTGACGGCGTCACCCTGCGTGGAATCATCGATCGTCTCGAACGTGACAACGATGATCGTCTCGTCATCACCGACTACAAGACCGGTCGTGCCCCGGGTCCGTCATTTGAGAAAAAAGCACTAGCGGGGGTGCATTTCTATGCCCTGCTCTGTCAGCGAGAGTTTGACGAAGACGCAACCGAGCTGCGGCTGATGTACGTCAAATCGTCGCAGACAATCACGGCTCGCCCGTCGAGCAAGACGATTTCGTTCACCGAGCAACGGCTTACTGCCGTGCATCGAGCAATTTCTCAAGCCTGTGAAAGCGGAGAGTTCGCAACTCGAAAGAGTGCTCTCTGCAAGTTCTGCACATTCTCATCGTGGTGCCCAGAGTTCGGTGGCGACCCCCAACTCGCACTCGTTGAGGCCCCTCGACGCAACACCACTTCACCCGAGTAAACCGATGTCGAGTTCGTCAATCTCTCAGCGTGCCAACGCGTTCGATGACCGTGTTGATCGCGCCTACCAGCCACTCCGAAATGTCGCTGGGCTCAATGCAGTCATGCTGGCCGCGAGCACACTCGGCGATTGGAGTCTGATTTGGCATATCACGAGCGCAGCCCGGGGAGTGTTGACTTCAGAGTTCCGACAAATCATCCTCTTGTCATGTCTCTTGGGCGTTGAAAGTCTCATCGTGAACCAAGGAATAAAACGCCTCTTCCGTAGACAGCGCCCAACAGAACGTGGTGCTGAGGGGCTCACCGTCCGAAAGCCACGAACGTCGTCATTCCCGAGCGGACATGCCTCAGCCGCAGCATTTTCTGCGGTTCTACTCTCGGCAATGACAGGCGGATGGTGGATCGCTCTGTGGGTTGCGCTTGCAACGGCTGTCGCCCTCAGTCGATTTCACGTGCGTATTCATCACGCCACCGATGTACTGGCCGGCGCGGTCGTTGGGGCCGCCCTTGCGGGAGCGGCGATTCCGCTGCTGTGATTCAGCCGGCGAGCAATCGACGGACGTCAAGAAGAACGTCCGTCACTTCGTTGGCTGAGACGAGTTCACGCTGAGTGAGACGCACTAGCGATTCGTCGATCACAGCAATTGCTGCAGCCGCATCGATCGTCAAACCACTTCCGTCGAGTAGCTCTGTTTCGTCGAGAACCGCCGTGCTGTTTGCGCTGCTTTCAGTCATCGCCTTCACCGTATCGCCCCTGCGGGCATCGTGCGCGCATGATCGGCGATCTATTGTGAAGAGATGGACTTACAAGATCGTCATGTCGTTGTTACCGGAGCCGCCGGAGGTATCGGGTCTGCTCTCGCCCGTCGCTTTCACGCTGCGGGGGCCCGTGTAGTGCTCGCCGACCAGAGGTCGCCTGATTCGGTGGCAGCGGAGTTACCCGGCTCGATTGCGCTTGCCGTCGATTTATCGACCGAAGCTGGCAACATCGAACTCATCGATGCGGCTGAGCGCGAGTTTGGAATCGTCGATCTGTTTTTTGCAAACGCTGGTGTTGCGCTTGGAACCGACCCAATGGACGACGAAGAGATCTGGGACCTTTCCTTTGCGATCAACACGCATGCACACCGGTGGGCAGCTCGCCGATTGCTGCCAGCCTGGCTCGACCGTGGAGAAGGCTATTTCTGCTCGACGGCGTCGGCTGCCGGCCTCCTCGCCCAGATCGGGTCGGCACCGTATTCCCTCACCAAACACGCTGCTGTCGCGTTCGCGGAGTGGATGTCAATTACCTACGGCGAGCGTGGCCTCAAGGTGAGCTGTTTATGCCCACAAGGCGTGAACACCGCGATGTTGAATGCCGATTCGCCGATCGGTACCGGCGGTGACGTGGTGAAGGCAGTCGGCGAGGTGTTAGAGCCTGCTGATGTTGCCGAGGTGGTCCACCAAGCGATCGTTGATGAGCGATTCCTCATCTTGCCCCATCCTGAAGTGGGCGATTATCTGAAGTTCAAAGGTTCTGACCCGCAGAAGTGGATCACAGGAATGCAGCGACTGCAGCGTCGCACTTTGGGCTACTAATCCCCGATGTCAGCGGCCGAACTGCGAAGCATCGGCCTTCGCCAAGGCGAACGGGTGCGCTTCAAACGCCAACATCGTTCGCGCTGGACCCTTGGACGTATCGCCTCGGTCGGTGCCGACGGAAGCATTCTCGTCCACGATGCAAATGGAGCGGCACGGTCATTACGCCCTGAAGCACTTGAAGTTGAACGCCCAAATCGGCGCGGCCGCCTGACGTGGCGGGCAGTTGATGAGGTGGCAACAACCTGGGAGCAACTCGACCTGTTCGGAACAGACTCGTAAGCCTCCTTGACCCCAAATGTCCGGACATATAGACTCGAGGCGTTGTTCTATGGGGGTTTCATGAAATTTGACCAGTACTACCTCGAGTGCCTCTCACACGCGTCGTATCTCATTGGTGATGAATCATCAAAGAAAGCGGTCGTCGTTGACCCTCAACGCGACGTCTCTGGCTACCTCACGGCAGCCGATGAAGCAGGGCTCGACATCGTGATGGTGATCGAGACCCACTTCCACGCCGACTTCCTCTCAGGACACCTCGAGCTTGCTGCGGCCACCGGGGCCGATATTTGCTACTCATCGGTTGCTAACCCAGAATTCGATCACCGAAAGATAGATGATGGCGAGCGCATTTCACTTGGCGAGGTCATTCTCGAATTTCGCCACACCCCTGGCCACACTCCAGAGTCAATGAGCATCGTCGTCTACGAGACCGCCGACAGTGCCCCCTATGGCGTGCTCACCGGCGACACCCTGTTCATCGGTGATGTTGGGCGCCCAGATCTTCTTGCCTCGGTGGGCTTCACCCGTGAAGAGCTCGCAGAGAATCTGTACCACTCACTGCATCAGCAATTGATGACCCTCCCCGATGCAACACTCGTATTTCCTGCGCATGGTGCTGGTTCGGCCTGCGGGAAAAACCTGTCAACCGAGCTCACCTCCACCATTGGCGAACAGCGCAAAGCAAACTATGCGATTCGAGCGAGTTCGAAAGAGGCATTCATGGCAATGGTGACCGAAGGTCAGCCGCCAGCGCCGAGTTACTTCGCCTATGACGCTGCACTTAACGGCAAGGAGCGCGAGCTGCTCGATGAATCTGCGATGCCTCCCTCAATGGACTTTGCGGCTGTGCAGGCCGCTCTTGCTGATGGCGCCCTCCTCATCGACGGCCGAGACCCCGAAGACTTCTCACGGGGTCACCTCAAAGGAGCGATTAATGTCGGTATCGCGGGTCGTTACGCCGAGTTTGCGGGATCCATCGTTCCATTTGATGCCGACATCGTTCTTTTCACCGAACCAGGTCAAGAACTGGAAGCGAAAAACAGGCTCGCTCGCATTGGATTTGACCGCGTCATCGGCGTCGCCGAGCAGCCGTACGACATGCTCACCTCACATTCGGAGAACGCACAGGTTGCGAGCCGTCTCACCGCCGATGAGTTCAACGCCCGTGTAAGAGAAATTCCCAACCTCCAAATTGTTGATGTGAGAAACCCCGGCGAGGTGGCTGATGGCACTGCCCATCAACCGCAGACGATCCCGGTCGGCCAAATTCCGTCTCGCATTGAAGAACTCGACCCGAGCGCACCCACCGTCGTGTTCTGTGCCGGCGGCTATCGGTCTTCGGTCGCAGCAAGCCTTCTGCGTCAGCGGGGCTTTGGCGATGTCAGTGATGTGATTGGCGGTTATACGGCTTGGCTCGCAACCACCCAGCCGGCATGACCTGCAATTTCTCTCCGGTGCCCAATGACCGGCGCTCGCATTCTTTCTACACTGTCCTGGAGGACTCATGACACGGCTTGGATTTGTACTTGAAAGCGACTCTTGTATCGGATGTCATGCCTGCACCGTTGCATGCAAAAGTGAACATGATGTACCGATTGGCGTCAACCGGACGTGGGTGAAGTACGTCGAGACCGGGTCATTCCCAAATACTGGCCGGTCGTTTACCGTCATGCGATGCAACCACTGCGATGACGCTCCATGCATGAAGATCTGCCCGACAAGTGCGCTACATCGCACCGGCAACGGAGTTGTCGACTTCGATGACAACATCTGCATCGGCTGCAAGGCCTGCATGAATGCATGCCCATACGACGCGATCTACATCAACCCAGACACCAACGTTGCGAATAAGTGCAATTTCTGCAATCACCGAGTTGAGGTCGGGCTCGAACCTGCATGTGTTGTCGTGTGCCCCACGCATGCCATCGTCAGCGGCGACCTCGACGACCCAAACTCAGACATCAGCAAGATTGTCGCCAGAGACAAAGTGTCGGTGCGAGCCCCCGAACAGGGCACCGCCCCCAAGGTCTACTACCGAGGCGTCGATCAGGCTGCACTCGACCCAACGCGAACAAAGATCGCCAACGACGGCATGATCTGGGCAGACACAACGGAGAATCACCCGACTCTCACCCATGTCATGGCCGAACACAGCAGCACCCAGGTAACTGGTCGTACCGCCTACACCACAAGCCATCAGATGACATGGAAGTCAAAGGTGTCGGGCTATCTGGTCACCAAGGCGATTGCAGCCGGTGTCATGGCCATCGCTGCGCTACTCGTTCTGCTCGGCCATGGTGATTCGTCGTCTGCTGCCGGAGTATTTCCTGCCGTGATTGCTGGCGTTTTCACCGCTATCACCGGCGCCCTTCTCATTGCAGACCTCAAGCAGCCGTCGAGGTTCCTCTTCATCTTGACGAAGTCAAACACCGATTCGTGGCTCGTTCGAGGGGCATGGATACTCGGAGCATTTGCTGCTGTTGTCGGACTTTGGGGCCTCCTCGACCTCGTCGGAAGTAACTCAGCGCTTCCGTGGCTATCGCTTCCGATCGTGATCCTGTCCGCGGGAGTCGCGGGCTATACCGCGTTTTTGTTCGGTCAGTGCGAGGGTCGAGATCTCTGGCAGACACCGTTGTTGTTGCCAACGCTGCTTGCTCAAGCCGTTGTTGCTGGAGGTTCGACATACCTCTTGCTCGATCTCTTCATCGACGTCCCAGAACTGAAGGCGTTGCGCATCACCACCCTCGCCGCCCTTGGAGCGTTGACATTTCTCATCGCCACCGAGATCGTCTCGAAAGGCTCGAGAACTGTCGAACTCGCAACCCTTGAGATGACCAAAGGTGCATACGCTCAACGCTTCTGGCTCGGCGGCGTTCTTGCCGGCCTCATTGCACCCATTGTTCTCATCGCCCTCGCCCTAAATGGAACAGCGCCACAAGGACTCGGCGCCGTCGCCGCAATCTGTGCGCTCGTTGGGCTCTTCTCATACGAAGATGCGTTCGTTCGCGCCGGCCAGTCAGTCCCACTGTCGTAAATCGAAACGTCTGGAAACCACCGATGACACTCACCAATCACCCTCCCCACGATCAGTGGCACAACTGGACCGAACTCGACGCAAAGGCGTGGCCAGAGCGAGTCGAGCGCAACTACACGCTCGTACCGACCACGTGCTTCAACTGCGAAGCCGCCTGCGGCCTTGTGGCATTCATCGACAAAGAGTCGGGTGAGGTCGTCAAGTTCGAGGGGAACCCGGAGCATCCAGCGAGCCGCGGCCGCAACTGCGCGAAGGGGCCCGCGACGATCAACCAGGTCACCGATCCAGAACGCATCCTGTATCCACTCCGCCGAGTTGGCGAGCGCGGTTCAGGAGAGTGGGAACGCATCAGTTGGGATGACGCGTTGAGTGAAATCGGAGGTCGAATTCGCACTGCCATCACTGAGGGCCGCGGCAATGAGGTCATGTATCACGTTGGCCGTCCAGGAGAAGATGGCTACACCGAGCGCGTGCTCTCGGCCTGGGGAGTCGACGGGCACAACTCGCATACCAACATTTGCTCGTCGAATGCGCGCATTGGCTACCAGTCGTGGATGGGCCTCGATCGCCCGTCGTCTGATTTCGCCAATGCCGAGGTCATCTTCTTGATCTCGTCGCACCTTGAGGCTGGCCACTACTTCAACCCACATGCACAGCGCATTATGGAAGGTCAAGAGAAGGGCGCAAAGGTCATCTGTGTTGACCCCCGCCTTTCGAATACCGGCGCGAAAGCCGACTATTGGCTTGCGCCGTGGCCAGGCACCGAGGCTTTCATGTTGCTTGCGATCGCTCGCCTTCTTATCGAAAACGGCACATGGGACCGAGAGTTTGTGCGCCGCTGGGTGAACTGGGAGACCTACCTCTCCTCAACACGCCCCGACCTACCATGCGAGTTCGAATCGCTCGAAACTGCGCTACTTGACGAATACGCAGAGTATTCAATTGAGCGGGCCGAACATGTCTGCGGTGTATCGGGCGAGGACCTCCAAGAAATTGCCGACCTCATCGGGCAACATCTGACGAAATTCGCATCACATAACTGGCGGTCGGCTGGGGCTGGCAACCTCGGAGGCTGGCAAGTTGCTCGCTGCTTGTTCTTCATCAACGTGCTCACCGGGTCTGTTGGCACACCAGGTGGCACCAGCGGTAACGGATGGAACAAATTCGCCCCCGCCCCTCCCAAAGGCGGCCAGCCCATCAAAGAATGGAACGAGCTCAACTGGCCAGTTGAATATCCACTCGCCTACCACGAGCTCTCCATTTTGTTGCCGCACTTCCTCAATGAAGGGCGAGGCAAACTCGACACCTACTTCACTCGTGTCTACAACCCGATCTGGACGAACCCCGATGGATTCTCTTGGCTTGAGGCGTTGAAAGACTCCGAAAAGGTCGGATGCCACGTTGCGCTCACCCCAACCTGGTCAGAGACCGCCTGGTTCTCTGATTATGTATTGCCGATGGGTGTCGGTTCCGAGCGACACGACATCGCAAGTTACGAAACGCACGCCGGCCGATGGATCGGCTTCCGCCAGCCCGTCATGCGACGCTATGCCGAACTCTCCGGCGAAAACGTCGACGCCGACAGCAGAACTCACGAGTTCAACGTTGGTGAAGTTTGGGAAGAAAACGAGTTCTGGATTGATCTGAGTTGGCGTATCGACCCTGACGGGTCACTCGGCATTCGTGAGTATTTCGAAAGCGACGAACGCCCAGGGTCACCAATGGGCATCGATGAGTATTACGGCCGCATGTTTGCCGACAACGTTCCCGGCCTCGCCGAGGCCGCCGCTGAAGCAGGACAGACGCCACTCGACTACATGCGCGACCGAGGGGCCTACGACATCCCAGGCGACACGTACCGCCCCTATGAGCGACCTGTCGACCCGAGTGCGGTCGATGGATGCGAGAAAGACGCGAGCGGAGTGTTTCGTAAGCCAAACACAGAAGGCACATGGAACGGCGACGCTGCATCGCTCGGTCAACTTCACCTCGCCAAACTCGGCGACGGAAGCCCAGCAGTCGAGGTCGACGGCGAACTCAAAGAGGGCTTTCCGACTCCCTCGAAGAAACTCGAGTTGTTTTCAACCACTCTCAATGATTGGGGATGGCCCGAGTACGCAACTCCGAAGTGGATTCCTAGCCATGTGCACTGGGAAGACCTCGATATCGACGGCGATGAACGAGTGCTCCTACCAACATTCCGGATTCCAACCCTCATCCACACGCGTTCGGCCAACTCAAAATGGCTCAACGAGATTTCACACCGTCATCCGCTGTGGATCCACCCGAGTGATGCGGAGAAACTCGGCATTGACGAAAACGGTCTCGTGCGTATCACGACCCGTATAGGTCATTTCGTGATCTCCTCATGGCGCACCGAAGGCATCCGCCCGGGTGTCGTCGCTGCCTCTCACCATATGGGTCGCTGGCGTCTCGAAGAGGGCAAGGCTCGCTCATTCGGAGCCGGGCTCGCATCGATCAGCAACGACGGATCCTCGTGGAAACTTCGCAAGGAGAAGGGCATCGAGGCCTACGAGTCGTCTGACCCTGACACCAACCGAATCTGGTGGAACGACACCGGAGTTCATCAGAATCTCACCTTTGCCGTTCAGCCCGACCCGGTTTCGGGCATGCAGTGCTGGCATCAACGGGTACGCGTTGGTCCTGCCCAACCAGGCGACGAATACGGCGATGTCGTGGTCGACACAGAAAAGTCTCGCGAGGCCTATCTCGACTGGTTGAACAAGACCCGTCCGGCACCAGGCCCAAATGGCCTCCGGCGACCTATGTGGTACGCCCGACCGCTAAAGCCCGTCCCTGAGGCGTACCTGCTGTAAGTTCACTCTTCCATGACCACACGCAAGGCGACGACGGTCCAACCTCTTTCACGGTCGAGTAAGACACCCCTTTGGCAGCAGCTTGAGCACGAGTTACGCCGACGCATCCAGCTCGGAGACTTCGTGGACAAATTCCCTTCAGACCGAGATCTCATGGAGGACTACGGGGTCAGCCGTCACACTGCGCGCCATGCCGTTTCGTCACTCGGTCGTGACGGCATTGTTCAGCGTTCGCGAGGCATTGGGACTGCGCTAAATAGCGGGAGGATCACTCAGTCACTAGGCAATCTCTACAGCCTTTTTCAGGTCGTTGAGGCTGCCGGGGTTGAGCAAAAGAGCATCGTGTTAACCATCGGGCCAACATCTGATGCTGAGATTGCGAAGCGGTTAGGTCTCGCAGAAGATGAGCCGCTCTTTCATCTTGCCCGTCTCCGACTCGCTGCCGAGCGGCCGATTGCCGTTGATTATGTGTGGCTTCCAGGGGCGTATACGGCACAACTTGCACATCTTGACTTTTCCCATACCGCTCTCTACGACGAACTTGAGCGTTCTCGACTGGGCCGCCCAACCGCGGGCTCTGAGCGTATTTCTGCAGTAGTTCCAAACTCAAACGTCACCGAGCTTCTTGGCCTCAATGGAGAAACCGGGGTTCTTGAGCTCGTACGGCAGGGTGAACGCTCAGGAAAGGTCATTGAGTGGCGCGTGACCTACGTACGCGGAGACGAGTTTTCTCTCGTGACCGACTGGCAACGAGGCCGACGAAGCGAGATGCGCCTCGAACAGAATGAACTGACTGCAGATCTTAAGAACTGAGGGCGTAACCTCAGAGTATGACCAGCACCTCATCTTCTCAAAGCGGCCGCGAAATCGTCATCGTTGACGCGGTTCGGAGCCCTATCGGACGCCGCAACGGCGGTTTTGCAGGAATGCACCCAGCATCTCTTCTTGGCAAAGTGCAGAGTTCGCTCGTCGAGCGCACAGGCATCGACCCATCGGCAATCGAGCAAGTCGTTGGCGGCTGCGTGAGCCAAGTTGGTGAGCAGAGCTTCAACGTGACCCGCACGGCATGGCTCGGAGCCGGCCTCCCGATCGAAACAGCAGCAACCACTGTCGATACCCAGTGCGGCTCAAGTCAGCAGGCGACCAACCTTGCGGCTTCACTCATCGCTTCAGGCACCACCGATGTCGCAATGGCCTGCGGCGTTGAGGTCATGAGTCGCATCCCGATCGGCATTAACTCCTCAAAGAAACTTGGGCTCGGCGTACCGATCCCGAAGGAATACTTTGCCCGCCTCGAGATGACATCTCAGTTCGAAGGCGCAGAGCGCATCGCTGACAAGTGGGAGATCACCCGCGACGACACCGACGCATTCGGCTTCGAATCGCAACAACGTGCTGGACAAGCCTGGAACGAAGACCGATTCGCCGGGCAGTGGATCTCGGTCGATGCGCCAGTTCTTGACGAAGAAGGTAACCCCACCGGCGACACCGCTGCGGTGACACGCGACGAAGGCATTCGCGAAACATCACTCGAAAAACTCGGTCAGCTGAAGCCTGTGGCTCGCGAAGGTGGCGTACACACCGCCGGAAACAGCTCACAGATTTCTGATGGCGCAGCAGCGGTGCTGATGATGACAGCAGAGCGTGCAGAAGCACTCGGGCTCACCCCTCGGGCGCGAGTGGTCGACACCTGCCTCGTCGGAGTTGACCCTGTCCTCATGCTCACCGGTCCAATGGATGCAACCCGCCGCCTCCTCGATCGCTCCGGGCTCTCCATTGACGACATCGACAACTTTGAAATCAATGAAGCGTTCGCATCAGTCGTTCTCGCATGGGCAAAAGAGGTCGGCGCAGATCTGGCTAAGACCAACCCAAATGGTGGTGCAATTGCCCTCGGCCACCCCCTCGGGGCGACAGGCGCATTCCTGATGACGAAGTCACTGTATGAGCTCGAGCGCACCTCAGGCCGCTACGGCCTCATTTCGATGTGCTGCGGTGGTGGTCTCGGCACAGGAACTCTTATCGAGCGCATCTGAGACGCTGTTTCTGGCTCACCGTCGTCACAATGGTGTTGACGGCCGCGTGTGGAACTCCCACAGCTGAAACCGCCGGCGTCGTCGAGCGAGTGATCGACGGTGACACGCTAGATATCACATTTGGCGAGAACTCTGTGCGCGTTCGCCTCATCGGCATCGATACACCCGAATTCGGTCGAGACGGCGATAAAGACGAATGCTGGGCTCACGAGGCAACCGCTGCACTTGAGCAGATGCTGCCTGCAGGCACCCGGGTGCACGTTGTTCGTGATGTCGTAGCGAGAGATCATTACGACCGCCTCCTCGCCTATCTCTTTACGACCACCGACAACTTGTTCGTTAATGAGGAACTCGTTACTCGAGGCCATGCCCGGGTTCTTGAGATCAAGCCAAATACTGCGTATCTCTCCGAACTGCGAAACGCCGCTGCATTCGCTCGGAGAAGCAACCTTGGGCTCTGGCGAGCCTGTGAAACTTCTCGGGGATACATTCAACGGTAATGAGCGAACTCAACGAACGCCTGGGCTTTGCCGCAAACGATCGCGTCCTCATCATCTCCTGCGATGACTTCGGTCTTTCCCACTCGTCAAATGAAGGCGTGATCTCCGCGCTGCGAGACGGAGCCGCAACCTGTGCGTCGATCATGGTGCCTGCACCATGGGCCCGCCATGCCGCTCGACTCGTGAGCGAATCAGATGACATTGGTGTGCACCTCACGCTCAACGCTGAACACGAGTGCTACCGGTTTGGGCCGCTTACGCACGCTCCCTCTCTGCTGTCTGGAGACGGAGGCTTTCCGTCAGCCATCGACGATCTTTGGGAGCACGCAGACCCGACGGAGGTACGCCGCGAACTCCGAACACAGGTGACACGAGCGCAAGCGTGGGGCATTGATGTCACCCACCTCGCACCCCACTTGTCGGCGATCACCCTCCGACCAGAGTTTTTCGATGCCTATCTTGATGTTTCGGTCGAATTCCAACTCCCCATCCGTCTGCCGTCGACCGTGACCGCCGCAGAGGCAGGTTTTCCGTATCGATCTCTTGCGGCAGAAGAGGGAGTCCTGTTCCCGGATTTCTTCAACCATGATTGGCGTGCGGGTTCGCGCCAGCGGGTGATCGACACGATTGCGGAGCTTCCATCAGGGGTTACTGAACTGCACCTACAGCCCGCAGTCGACACCCCCGAGGTGCGGGCGCTCACCGACGACGCTGCAGGATGGATCGACGACTACCAGTTCCTCCTTGGCTCAGAGCTCAATGATGCACTTGCGACTGCCGATGTACACCTCATCGGCTACCGCAAGTTGCGCACCGCCATGCGGGCCTAACCAGCTCCGCTGGCGAGTCGTCCGATGATCTCGCTGGCGTCACCTGAAGAAAGTTCATCGAACAGCGCCCCAGTACTGCCAACCGCTTTGAGTTGACCTCTCATGAATGCCACGGTCGGGTCAAAGCCTGTTTCTTGAGCGACCTTGATTGGCACCGTAATGACGAGATCGGCTCCATCGGGACCGTCGACGTTCTCATTTCCTTTTGAGATTTGCACTCGATATTGCACAGTGACCGACATTGGCTACTCCTTACGCTTCGCTGGCGACTTGTGCTAGTCCATCGAACAGCGAGGTTTCTTGATGAGAGATAGGCCCGCACCGGTTCTGCGCAAGAATCCAATCTTCGCTCGGGTACACCGTGGCAAGTTCGTCATCGTCGAGCCCGAACCAAAAGAGAGCAGCCGGGTCAACCTGGGTTGCATGGGCGCGAAGTGCTCCAGTGCGAGCCCACATGTACGAAGAGACGTCGACACGAGTCGTGATGCGCTCGTCTTGGCTCGGCCGCGAAAACCAGTTCTCATCAAATGGTGACTCCCCGTGCTTTGCAAGCAGGGCCTCATGAACTCGCTTCAACCGTTCGATTGACCATGCTGAGTAATACAACTTTGAGGTCACATGTGGCGCGCCCATCTCGGGATACGCAGCGGGATCGGCTGCTCGCTCAAATGCGACAACGCTCACGTCATGCACTTTGAGGTGATCTGGGTGCGGGTACCCCGCCTGATCGTCTGAGTAGGTGATGAGCACATCTGGCTTGACCCGACGAATCTCTTTCACGAGACGCCCAACCGCTTCATCAAGGTCAGCCATATGGAAGCACTCGGGGTGGTTGTTCGATGGGCTTTCTGCCATACCGGAGTCGCGGTACCCGAGCATGACGACCTCAGAAAACCCAATCACCTTCGCCGAAGCCTCAAGTTCCTTTGGTCGAACCCGGGCGAGCAACGCTTTTATTTCAGACTCATCAAGACCCTCGAAGGGCTGACCTGGCTCTTGGAGTGAAGGATTCTGCAGATCGCCTTCCTCACCTCCAGTGCAACAGACCAGAACCGCCGAGCAACCCTGCTCGACGTATTTCGCAATCGTGGGAGCACCTTTTGATGCCTCGTCATCAGGGTGAGCGTGAACAGTCATGATGACCGGAGAGCGCATTTGCTGGTTCTCATCAACGTCAGACACAGTCCCGAGGCTACCTGTAGCCTGCCGGTATGAAGAAGAGCGGGCGACGCCAGCAGCGAACGCTTGTGGCTATTGCGTTGTTGTCGTGCTGGGCAGCCCAGTCGTGCGACACGAATGATGGTCGCGACATGAAGTCACCTCAAGCATCTTCAGCGGCAACACCTGCACTCACCCCGCGCTAACTCTCAACGAATGAGCGAATTACCTCCTCCTCCCTCCCCCTCTGCGGCGCCAGTCGATGATTCCCGTTGCCTTCGCCACCCTGACCGCTCGACGGGAAGGCAGTGCACTCGATGCGGTTCTCCTGCGTGCAGTGAGTGTCTTGTTCGGGGCTCGATCGGCAGTTTGTGCGTTGCATGTCGAAAAGCGTCATCGCCAAGTGCCGCTACCCGAATGAGATATTGGCAAGCATCACAGGGTGTGCTGGTCGCGAAGATCCTGATCGGCCTCAACGTTGCGGTCTTTGTCGCTACCGCAGCGATTGACTCCCGAGCGCTCAATGGTTCGCTTACCCGATTGCAAGTCGATCTTGGACTCAACAGTTCGTTAGTGGCCCAGGGGCCGACCGAGTGGTACCGGATTGTGTCATCGGGCTTCATTCACTTCGGACTCCTCCACATCGCCTTCAACATGTACTTGCTGTACCAACTGGGGGGAATGCTTGAGGTTGCTATTGGCCGTGTGCAGATGCTCCTTCTCTATATCGCCTGCCTCGCTGGCGGTTCATTTGGCGCACTGCTGCTGCAACCAGATGGCCTGCATGGTGGCGCATCGGGTGCGGTCTTCGGTCTGATGGGGGTTACCGCTATGGCGTACCAGCAGCGAGGAATCAATCCGATGCGAACGCAAATTGGAACCCTTCTGCTGCTCAACCTTGCGATTACATTTCTCGTACCCGGAATCTCCATTGGAGGACATTTAGGTGGTGCCGCCACCGGGGCTCTTTGTGCGCTCGTTGTGACCGCCCCTCGACAGACCTCTGTGCGAAAAGAGCGTCAACCACTTCTTCTGGTGGCGATCTTTCTGGCGGCAGCGGCTGGGTGCGTCGTTATCGCTGGTTAACCAACCGAACGTCATCCCGGTTGCTGAGCTCGGCTCTCCGCTTCACTGTGACACCCCTCGTGCACACTCATGGCATGTCAACTACAGAGCCTGAACATCCAATTCAATTGATGCTGTTGCCAACATCAGACCTCCCCGAGTGCCTTCGCATCGACGACTTCACTCGCATCACCGGCTTGCGGCATATCAGCGAATTACGAGCCGAGCTCGAACATCGACGGATGGCCCGCAACGCCGCCCAACCAGCTGCCTAAGCTCGCACCGGTTTACGCACCAGCTAGCGCTCGCATTGCCTCACGCTGATCAAGTTCTTTGTCGAGAGGCAGTAGAGCAAGCGCGGCGGTGGTCACTCCATTGTCGAGGTATCGACCGATCTGTTCTCGGCATTGATCGGGCGTGCCATGCACGATCAGAGCGTCAACAACGTCATCTGAAATCGCAGCGAGAGCCGCCTTGCGATCTCCTCCCGACCACGCAGCCCACATCCCCTCAAGTTCAGGGCCACGCCCCAGCCATTCCTGGAACTTCGCATACACCGGCACGTTCATATATGCCGCGATGGCGAACTTTGCCGCTTCTCGAACAACCTCAGTGTTATCACTCGGGCATACGAAGATCCGAGCGACAATTTCACGTGACTCACCGCCTGCTGCATCATGAACAATCGACGCCACCTGAGGCACATCATCAGCACCGAGCCAGTTGATGATCGCTCCGTCACTTTCTTTGCCCGCAAGACGCAACATCTGCTCGCGCAACGCTGCAACGAAAATCGGTGGAGTGTGCTCAGGACGAACTCCAAGGCGGAACCCATTCACCGAAAATGTGTCAAATTCGCGACTGACTTTCTCACCCTCGAGTGCCTCTTTCAAGAACCGCACCATGTCTCTGACCTTCCGGTAGGGCTGCTCAAAAGGAACCCCATTCCACCGCTCAACAATCACGTTGCTCGACGAACCAATGCCGATACAGAAGCGACCTGGGGCGGCATCGGCCATCGACGCAACAGACTGCGCCATGCATGCTGGCGCACGCGTATACGCCGGAATAATCGCCGTACCGAGCCGCAATCGAGGTTCCCATGCGGCGGCGAGCGCCAATGGGGTAAACCCGTCTGCGCTGTCGCTTTCTGCGCTCCAGATATCGGTGTAGCCAACGTCAGCTAACTCATGCAACCACTCCCTGTGACTGTGGAGAGGCCCGGGAAGAGGAACTGTCATTCCAAGGCGGCGGTCGAGGGCGGAAGTTTCACTGGCCATATCGACACGGTAGTCATCTTCACCACCTGCAACCGATGCGACTCCGAGCACGGCGGAGAACCGCAGATGACTAACATCAGTGCTGTGAGAGTTCCATTAACCGTCAACGACTTTCTTCAACGCGCCGAACTCGTGTATCCCGATCGGGTCGCAATCGTCGACGAGCCTGATCAGCCCGCTGATGATTGGGGTCGAATCGATTACCGCGAAATGGCGCGCCGAGCACGGGCAATCGCCGCAGGCCTCGACGAACTCGGCATTGCGGTCGGCGAACGCATTGCGATGGTGTCGCACAACTCGGCTCGCCTACTCACCGCACTTTTCGGTGTGTCAGGTTCAGGTCGAATTCTTGTCCCCGTCAACTTCCGGCTTGTTGCTGAAGAGGTGTCGTACATCGTCGAGCACTCCGGCGCCCGCATTCTGCTCATTGACCCCGAACTTGAAGAGGCAATGCAAGATGTCGAATGTGAGATGAAATGGATCATCGGATCTGAAACCGATGACAAGTTGATGCGTTATGACGTCGAGCCCGTCGCATGGGAACCAGATGAAGACGCGACGGCAACGATCAACTACACCTCAGGAACAACGGCTCGCCCGAAAGGCGTGCAGCTCACACATCGCAATGTGTGGCTCAACGCTGCGATTTTCGGCTGGCATATGGGCGTTGACGACCGTGACGTCTATCTGCATACCCTCCCCCAGTTCCACTGCAATGGGTGGGGAATGCTGTATGCCACCACCGGAATGGGTGTTCGACATGTCATTCTGCGAAAAGTCGATGGCCCAGAAATTCTCCGCAGGATCGAATCTGAGGGCGTGACGCTGATGTGCGCAGCTCCCGCAGTTCTCAACACGGTCCTCGATGCCGCTGCCGAGTGGGATGGTCCAATCCCGGGCTCCGGAAGGGTTCGAATCGTTGTCGCCGGTGCTCCGCCTCCCACCCGCACTATTGAGCGTTGTGAAACAGAACTTGGCTGGGAGTTTGTGCAGATTTACGGTCTGACCGAGACCGCTCCTCTGCTCACGATGAACCGTGGCCGCGAAGAGTGGGACGACCTCAGCTCGGCTGACCGAGCAACGATGTTGAATCGTGCGGGCGCACCAGTCGTCGGATGCACCATGGACATCTCCACCGATGGCGAAGTGCTCGCCCGAGGCAACATGATCATGGAGGGCTATTGGGAGCAACCCGAGGCCACGCAAGCCTCCATCCCGAACGATTTCTTCCATACCGGAGATGGCGGCCACATTGATGAAGCCAACTATGTCACCATCTCTGACCGCAAGAAAGACGTCATCATTTCGGGCGGCGAAAACGTGTCGTCAATCGAGGTAGAAGACGCCATCTTCCAACACCCTGATGTTGCAGAGGTTGCGGTCATCGGTATTCCTGATGAGAAGTGGGGTGAACTCGTCACTGCGCTCGTGGTGACCACTCCTGGTTCATCGCTCACGGAAGATGACGTCATTGCGTGGACGAAGAAGAAGTTGGCGGGCTATAAGTGTCCGAAGAAAGTTGACTTCAGAGACGAACTCGCTCGTACTGCGACCGGAAAGCTCCAAAAGTTCAAACTCCGTGAGCAGTACTGGGCAGGCCACGACCGCCAAGTCAACTAGGGCTCAGACCGCCGACGAAGAAACGGCCGCATCGAGAATCGCTCGCGCAACGAGATCGGTTCCAAACGCAGTGAGAATGGCGAGGTAGAGCAACCCTGTCGCCGCCATGACCGCAGAGTATTGACGTTCTCTCAGCGCAGCCTTCGTGACGACGACCAGCACAATCGTTGTCAGCGCACAGGTCACCCAGAACCATCCGAGTACGCCACTCCAGCCATCGTCGATCGAGCCGTTAAGGACACTCACCATCCCAGTCGGCGCTATCAACACCAACACCTCAAAGGGCCAGACCTTCCCAAGAATGTCGACCAACTCGTTGAGGTGTCGACGAGGAAGCCCGGGCTGCACGAGATACCAGTGACCGAGAAGCATCGCGTTCGTTACCGCCCCCAAGAACAGCGAGCCGACGAGGAGCCGCGCCACTGACAGAGCATCGGTCAAGAACCCATCGCTCGCCGCTGCGAGCCCAGCCGCCACAAGACCGACAACACCGATCATCACCGGAACAAGATCGAGGATCGGATGGAATTCGCGGCC
>Ga0255768_10000238_pt1 | contig 56941 bp, 39 predicted proteins | sample 071ome_33_FD_179983 | JGI IMG/M metagenome (GOLD analysis project Ga0255768, IMG submission 179983) | Coastal salt marsh microbial communities from the Groves Creek Marsh, Skidaway Island, Georgia - 071412AT metaG (version 2) | ecosystem: Environmental > Aquatic > Marine > Intertidal zone >... | reverse complement strand
TTGAGAGGTCGGTCACATCAGTTGGCTTGTTGAGGATTTCAGCATCGCCGCTCACGGCATTCCAATCTGCATTGACATTGACTTCTGCACCCGTTTCAATACCAGCAAGTTTGCTAATGTCAGCCGCCGTTGTGAACTTCTTTGTCGTTGAAGCGTCATCTATGTCGTCAGCGTCCAGTACAACAGCACCCGTAGCCGTGTTCACACTTTGTACAGGAGCGGCGGCAGAAGCGGCGGCGGCATCGGTAAAACCTGCATCGTTGGTGAGTTCGCTGATGTTATCGTTCTCACGCATGACACTCAGCGCACCATGCTTGAGCCGGTCACTGTCATCTCCGTCAAGCCACAATGTGTTCGCCGCTACACCACCGGGGTTGTCTGCCTGCGGGTCAAGTTCAAGCCCGGTAGGGTCAATCAGCCCGGTGACAGTCAACTTACCGTCAACTATCAATTCACCTGCACCAGCATCCCATGAAAGGTCAGCATCACTGGTAAACCCGCCAGCCCCATCCGACAACTGAACCAGCCCGCTCACACCGCTGGAGGTAGTTGGACTTGCTGAACCAATGAGTATCTCTTTCCAAGCCGACCCAGTGTAAACAAATCGGAAACCTTCTCCCGGGGCAACAACCTGTGCGAGAACAGTGCTGTCAAAAGTAATGTTGTTACTTCCTTTGTTGATGACATCAATGATGTGCCCATGAGGGAACGAGTCCTGTGGATTGAGGTTGATTGCTGACGAAGGTGTTATGACCCAAATGTTTGGACCATCAAAGGTGAACGATTGGTTGGTACCGGTAGTCACTTCTTTGACCTCGTTAGGTGATAATCGCCATGTGTTCCGGGTAGGTACACCCCCAATATCTCGTTGGGCACTATACAGCAGCACACTATTACCGTCCGGACTATGTGTTTGCCACACGCTTCCGAAAGGAGATGATGTAAAATCGCCATCCGAAGGCGAAGCAAAAATGCTGTCAAGCGTAACTTGGTTGGTGTTGTCAATGGCGTCTGTACTGACGACAGAGCCGGCTGCCCCTGCGGTGAGATGATTGAAATAAACAGGGTTTGGTCGGATAAAGGTACGCTTGTCGTGTACAGTCGGCGTATTAAGCGAGGCTGTCAGCGCCCCTCCTGCTGACACCGTGTAATGGAGGATAGCAAGTACGGTGGCCTGTTGATTGTTGGCTGGACCGGGGGCTGACAAGAATGTGTTTGGTACCTGCGGAGTTTCAGTGGCTGGGTCGGCCAGCGTCCCAAACTCGTACATGATGTTGTCGTTCGCTCCCATGGCGGCGACATAAATGACGACATACGCCTCTTTGTTTACACTTGCATGAGGAGTAGGAAGTGAGCCGACATAATTCGTAGTTGTACCTATCACAGTAGTGGTGTGTGTTCCGCCCAATCCTCCGCCAAACTCGTAAATAACACCGTCCAATACAGCGTAGCCTCCGGAAACAGTGATGGTGCCGCCTGCACCAACCGCTACATGCCCTTCTGTTGAACTACCTGTGGCGTTTCTCGTTGCACCGTATGCTCCATCGGCCACACGCAGTAAGCCGTTACCGTGTAAACCCTCGTAGGGGTTGGTCAACGAAGGGCTGGTTAATCCATCTCCGTCTCGCAACCCACTTCCGCCAGTGAATCCCTGCGCTGCGGTGTGGCCGGAAAGTGGATTGGACATATCAGTTCACCTCAATGATAGTTGCGAAGCGGAGTTCATTATTTTGCGTTTTGGTTACCGAACGGTAGGTATAACGGAATAACACAGTCGTATCAGTGGCGTCATTTGGATTTTGATACTGGACGCACACTTCTTTAAGGGGGACTGTAAACGCAGAAGTCACAGGTATAACAGCCTCTACAAGAATGGAATGGTCGTCAATGACCCTCACCGTTGGAGTAGCGATATACGCTGGTCGTCCAGCACCTCCGTCTTCGCTGGTGGCCAGCGTCCCGTCAAATCCAAAAACCACTTGGTTGATGCGGTCTTTCAGCGTGTCAATCAAAAATCGGTTTCCTTCTGTCAGTAACGGCACATCATCCACTTCCTATAGTCACGGGCTTACGCTTGGAGTTTTGAACCTTGAGCAGACTTTGCTGTTCTTCTTTCGGACGGGTGGATTTGCCTCCTATAACCCCTCGGTCAGCGTGGCCAATAATGATGCCGACCTCACCAAAGGAAGACGACTCTACTGTCCACTTAGATGTCACTTGATAACGGGCACTGGTCCCAAACTCAATCGTCTCAATTTGTCGGCTCTTTTCTTCACTTACCTCGCTGAGAGCAACGATGTCATTTTGCTGGAATCGTTGCAGTAAATCAGCAATACCGGTGTCCATGGAAGTAACCCGAATGTCCGTCATACGCTTGATGAGATGATGAGTGGCGGTTAAAACATTGAAATTGTCGTTATCGGTTTGAGTTTGGTACCGAACAGCCTCCCCGGGCTGAATGGTGGTTGCACGAACAACTCCGTGAAGAGTTGTCGCCCCCTTCGCCCGGTTAGCCGCTGCTAAGAACTTACGACCAATAGTCCTCGCACTTGCTTTGGACACAGCCGTAGGGGCATTGATACCCCCGGGAACTTCAATGACCCCACTGACCTGCGCACCAAAGTCGTCAACTGTCACTGTGTTACTATCGTTAAGCGCCCTCGCTTTTCCACGCACTACAAGACGGTTAGGCAAATGGTCTGTTTCTGTCTCTGTCTTGCCCCCTGTCACGGCTACATTGCTGAGATAGTGAGAGCGGTTAGATTGGAGTTGATGCTGATAGAACAGGTTGCCAAACCGGTCAGTGATAAGGCGGTGTCCGTCATGCCGACTCAAGAAACGCATGGCACTGACGCCATCTATGCCGTTGAAGTCTTTGGCCACAAAGGTGGTACTGCCACGCTTCCTGCTTACATTGACGGAGTTGAGGGAAGATGATTGACTGTCCCCAAGGCGTGCAGCGAGGTCACTCGTGCGGAGGCCTACATTGACAGGCTGTGTGATTTGTACAGTCTTCGTATTCATCCCAATGTCCGTCAGCGCCCGACCTTTGAGGTTGGGTACCATGAGTCGTGAACCTTTGGTGGCCGCTACCACTTGGCCAACTACGAGGTTTTCTTTCGTGTTGGAATCGCTGGTGACCATGGCCGGCTTCGTTGCACCACTGGATAGTTTGTCGCCTTGGTGAAACACAGCACCCTCATACCGCATGTGCTCAGTCGGCGTGTGTACCAAGTCAATGGAGTCGTCCTGTTCAGTTAGCGTGTAGGTGCGCTGGTGAGTAGGTTGAAAGTCACTTTGCTTTGGCTTGGCTACACTACGCTTGGACGCAGTCTGCGTGTAGATGCCGTGGCGAACAGCATTGTCCACAAACTTAGGCTTGCGGATGCGCTTCATGACCGTAGGCTGGGCTGCATCACTTCGCCCGGTGTTGGTGTTCTTTGCGACAGCCATGTTATCACTCCGTGCTGTGGTCACCCGTGTTGAAGTTCGTATCGCCGTCTGCGCCCTTGGGGTGCAATGATTGACTGTAGCGAGGCTCCACCGAAAAGTCTTCCTTCCGTGCAGCGTCGCTACGGAAATGCTCCAAGGTGTTTTCACTCATGACAATGCGGCCAACCGGGTTGGTGATGTCAGCCTTGTCATAGCCTGTTACATCCACGCCCAAAACCTTGGGCCCGTTGCTGTCCGAAGCAGTGACGCTCGTATTGGGGGCGATGCTGTAGACCGGTGAATACGGTGGGCTACTGGGCGTACCTGTGCGTGCGGACGGGGCGTCACTGGTGTAGATACCGTACTTACCTCCACCTGTAGCGAGGTAGAAGTTGCTGCCGTCTTGAGGGCTGCCCGTCTTGAGCATACGCTTACCACGGAACAACTGGACATGGTGTTTGTCCAGCGTGCGCACAGGGCGTACAAGGAACTCAATGTTCTTGTCCAAGACATTCGTCTTGCCGTCGGTGGGGTCGTGGTTAGCGTCTTGATACGGATTGGATGACGAAGACGCACCAGCCTTACCCCAACCTTCATCGGACAACGAGCCCTGTCGCACTGACCAGTCCATGATGTAAGTACCGCCAAGACTCCACATGCTGTGAGCATCTGAGATTTTCAAAATACCCTTGACAGGTTGTGCTGACCAACTGAGGGCTGTCATGTCCAAGTGACCAAGAGTTTGGGAACCTACATCCTTTGCACCACGCAAGGTGGTTCGTTGACCGACGCTTCGGTTGCTGTGTAGGCTATGCGCCTCAGTTGACATGATGATGTACTCTTGGCTCTCGCCGTCGTTGAGTTCGCTCATCGTGTCCACATCAAGTCCGATACGCACACCGTCCGCACCTACAGGGTCAGCCATGTCCGTATTCGCACTGACAGTTTCAATGCTTTCACTGACCATGGCTTCGGGCTTGAGGAGGCCTTCTTCGCTATCAAGCGAGAGCCTCGCACTGATACCTCGTTCAATTTCCTCCGGTTGGAGCACATCGTTGCGTGGGCGATTGAGTCCCTTGCCGATGGTTGGCTCACTGGTCGGTTGCGAGAGGACAAGTCCTGTGGGCTCAATTGATTCGGACACATCCATTAGCAAACTTTCGTTGAAATGTGTGGGCCAGCGTACACCACGACCATCTCCACGGTCGCCTACCCGCAGAGATTGTGAAGGATTGAACCAGTCTACACTACCCATGTCGGTAGCGTCGTTGTTGACGGTGTTACTGTTACCGCTTTGGCGGTCGTCGTAGGAAGCGAACAGGCCTCGGTTGGCGGGACGGTCATTGCGACCACCATCTGTGTAAGCGTTTTCCGGGTCCCATGCGGGACTAATACCGAAGCCACGGACAGGGAACCGACGAACATCCTCACCACGAGTGTTGCCCCACCAGTCTACAAGGTAATAGCGATGAGCATTTGCTAACTCGTAAATCTCTTTCCCCGCCGCATCCCCTGCGTACATTTTGCGAACCGTGGATGGGTTACGAAGAACACGAACAGGGCAACCAAACGACTTTGTCATTCGGCGACCATCACTGTAGCGTACCTGTCGCCCAAGTTGGTCTTCATTGAACAGTGCACTGATTTGCGTGAGCCGTTCAAGAATACCTGTGTAAGTAGCGGGGTAGTCTACACCACTTTCCCACCCATCAGTTTTGCTATCCTGTTGAACAAACGCTCCGTGATAATAACCAAGTAGAGCGTTGCTATTGGCTACTTCCAAATAGCCACGGACATATGGCGACCAGCGAGGCCGGTTCATGGGCTGACGAACCGACATGCGGTAGCCGAAGCAGTAGTTGCGAGCATCGTCCGAATCACTCGTCATTTGAGCGTAGGTGCGCTCTTCAACACCGCTGTTGTCACGGAAGCCAACGCAGTCAACCCCGAACAGTTTACCACCCCACCCAATCAGCGCCTCAAGGAAGCCATCAAGGCGACTGGAGCCAGCGCCCCCACGAGAGCCGCCGGGCCAATAGCCTGCAAAATTGAACTTATCCGACCCTATAGTACCGCCTTGGTGACTAAGGTTCGCATCTCCATCAAGGTCTGCGGCAGTTTGCGGTACACCATCTGCTACTAAGGCGGCCGCACCCGGAGGAGCAATCCACTTCATACCCAGCGCAAACGGACCTTTTGAAGCAGCGTAGAAGAAGTCATTGTAATGAACGGTTTCATAATGCTCGGGAATATTGTTCAAACCTTTCTTGAGAACAGGGGCATCCACATCACCCGCCTTTGTGTAAAATGAGCGAGATGCATCATCGGAATAATAAGTGAATGGTCGTCCAAGGTTGGGATGCCACATGCACAAGAAAGCGTCGGGGAGATGGAGGCTGTTAGTATCACGAGTACCGCTGTAAGTTTGAAGCAAATTGCGAGTGGTGATGCTTTTGGTTGACTCCGTGTAGACTTCATCGGCGAAGCGATTGGCGTAAGGCCCGGTCAGTTTGACGATAGTGCCCGCTCCAGTTACATCTAAGTTAGACCAAAAGTTCGGAGTGATTGCCGTTACTCCTGCGAACTGTACAGGTGAGCCAAGAGTAGCGTAAGCCAAAGTGCCGACACGATGCGTGTAGGTGGCCAGTTGTCGCACGCCGCTTGAATCAAAGTATTCCAATTGTTCACCGTAATACGGGTCCACAGGGAACAACTCAGCATCGTTCACCGTGATTGTTTGTCCCGACTGGTCTTTGGCCGTAGCACGAGTGCTTGGGTTCAATGAGCGAATACGGAAATGTTCAGCATAAATGTCGGGATAACAAGTCGGGTAGCCTGCCAGTGTAATTTGAGCGCCAACTGCCCCAAATGTAGCCCGATTCAACTGGTAGTAGTGGTCGGGCGTATGCCACTCTAAATGGCGGAAGTGAGTCGCAGTTGACGCCTTTGCACCATCTTTGTGCAACTGAGCCCACCACGGTATGGTTATAGTGAATCCGGGCGTGGTTTCTACGAACATGTTCGGGTGATATGGTAACGAACGACGGCTGAATGCAGGTGATGCAGACTCTTCTACGCCCAAGGGGTTGTAAAGAGCAAGCGGTGGAAGGTTGGTGAACTGGCCGGCTGCATCGGGCTCAATGTCCAACATCAACTCGTTGAGAAGTATTTCACAACCGCGCACATCGGCCATGGTGGCTTCGGCAAGGACAAGCGTATAGCCGCCATCTCCACTGGTGGAATGTTCAATAGCAACAACTGTGTTGATTTGTTGCCCTGTCAGTTCAATAACTGACCCGTCGGGAACATCATTGGCTGGACCGTTTCGGTGGTAGCCCTTCAACTGCTGCTTGAACAAGTTTGGCTGAATAACAATTTGGTAAGCACCTACTTCCATTGGGTCGGGGAAATGGTTGTTTTGAGTGTAAGTTCCAGCCGCCTCCAGTACAATGCTGTGCCCGCCAGTTTTGTTTGCATCTATAGAAGCGGCAATGCCGTAACCTTCAAACTTCAACTTTGTTTCTGTAAGCAGGGTAAATGCACCACCATGAATGTCCGACGGGGAAACAGACGCAGTTGCTCCGGAGAACCAAATCAGTGGGTCTCGGGCAAATACATCAGTGGTGGCTGTAACAGAAAGAGCATTCACAGCCCGGTGCAAATCGTAAAGTCGCTGATATGCCGGATGAGCATAGTGACCCGGCATCATAGACATAGTAGCGTTGACATAATGGTGCCCCATCCGAGGAATCGGCATAGGGGTCAATTTTGGCGTACCCAATTGTGTAGTTGGTGTAGAACCAATGTTCGGCCAATCAATCGTGGGCATGTCGGGACTGGCTCCACTGTATTCTGCATGGTCACGCAGACGGCGAGCAGCGAAGAAGCGAGTGCTACCGGCGGGTAGATAATACGACGGCACCACTTTGAGGCCACTCTTTCCTGTCACGAATGACACAAAGTCGGGAGAAACGACAACGCCTGTGAACTTGTTTGTTCCAACTCCTGTGTACGAAGCAATAACGCCTTTGTCGGTCACCGGGTCATAAACTCGCAGGAAATACCGACCGCTACTTTGTTCGTCCGAATCCGTCCATGTAGCCGCTTCGGGTGTAGAAGTCACTGTGATTACCGGTGTAGGTGATGCGTCCGGGTCATAAGCACTGAAAGTCAGTTCATCAACATCGTACCGGTGCGTCATCGTTGCGCCCATTTTTGTTACATGGAAATGTAGGGCACGGTCATGTGGCTCATATGCTGTCTTGAGAGGGGCGTTGTCCGTATGTTGCCGCCAGCCATGAGTTGAACTGTTGGGGAATGCAAGTCGGTCATTGCTTACATCTACCCCGTCTTGAGAAAGGTGTTCCCATCCATTGTTCTCCCAAGTTGGCCAAAGGCGAGGACTGTCGTAAGTGTTGGCGAAGGTGTCCTTAACAGCCCCTTCGCCTTGTGAGGGATGCATGAGGCCGCCCGAGCCCATTGTTTCGGTTTGATAAGCCTGTATTCGGTCAAAGCCGGGCCGAACAATGATGTTGCCCGGAATCTCATTCGCAAGTGGTAAGCGAATACGCATGTTTGGGGACACCCCACTACCAGCCAGTGATGGGGCCAACCCCTCAATGTCTCGGTCGCTTACATGTCGGAAATCGTAAATGATGGTTCCAAGAGGGCTACCCCCTTCTAACCTATGCTCCTGTCCAGTATCATCAGTCACCAACGCACTTTGAAATTGCAATTCTTCATTCGGGATTTTGAGTGCACTTTCTACCAACGGATAATTCATCTCCAGTTGAGGGTGCGCCAATTCTTGGGCCTGTATTAAGGGGAACATGGCGCTATTCGTAGATTCAAAGGAGAAGCGATTGTTACCGAGGATTTTCTCACCAACAGTCTTGTAGGCAGAACCGTCCTTGCGCACAACCCAAGGCGTCATTCCGAGACCGCGAGCGTTGCTGGCCGGCAAAGTAAGGTTCCCACCGTCCATCCGTTTCCAAACAATGTGTTCTTCAAGGAAGTTGCGGGCAGCCTGTCGCCCGTCGTAGTATTTGTAGAGTCCTTCGGAGGTGCCGTAATACTGACTTTTTGTCGTGACACCTTCACATTCAACCCCGTAGGTGGGATAGTCTTCGTGCAATTCCGACATGGGTACTACAGATTTGTCCCAAAACAAATCACCCGTAGGACTGTGGCAAGCATCACCGCGACCGATTTGAGAGGCGGCTGTAACCTGCGCATGCCAGTATGCTTCTACACCGACCGCTGGATAAGACGCTGCTTTTTGTGGGAAGGCCGTTGTTGTATTGACCATGATTGCCTCTACATGAGGACCGGCAGTGGCGTGGGAAACATACCGGTCCTTGTTATGCAATTTCTCAGCGTCCCAAGCAATCGTTCCGGCGTTCGCCAATGTACCGCTTCGCTTTACATCCAGCCAGTCGCCCATGGCGATGATACCGTCTCGGTCGGTTTTTGCAATAAGTGGAAGTTCACTTTCGTGAGTCACTGCAATCAAGTGCCGTGAAGCAAGGCCGTGAACACAACTCTCCGACCATAGTGCAGTGACCGTATCTATAGAGCCATGTGGCGAAACTGTTCCCAAGCAAGACTCAGCACTACCGTAAGGCGAGAATCCCAAGAAGGGGTGCCATGCTCCGAGTCCAGCACCAAAGGTTGCCGACGAGCCTATCTCCAATGAGTTGAGGAACGAATACCGTTCACCTGCCCACCCAACGGCTCCCACAGGCTTAGTCCGGTCAACGGCGTCAAGTAGCCCGTTAAAGTGAACCTGTGTACGCTCGTCAATTGATTCGTTGGAGTTGTTGTAACGATGTGTTCCGGCCTTTGTCCACACATAGAGTTTAACATCCGGCCCATTTACAGTGCTCGCCGCCACCGCCAACTTGGTCACAGGGTCAACCATGTTTGTGTTACTTGTGTAAGAGTTTTGCCCTAAAGTGAAAGTGCTACCGGCGTAACTAACATACGGCGCAAATGCTGACAGGCTTCCATCGCTTATGCGTAGCCACCCATACTGCGGTAAGGTCGTAGGAATAGTCGCACCGGTAGTAATGGTGGCTGCGGTTGGTCCTGCCGACTCCTCCGTATAAGTTCCTACATCCATGGTAACCCAGCCATAACGGTCTTGCTTTGCAGCATGTTGCATAGAAGGTAAGAAAGTACCACCAATCGCTTTGAGCGGTTCTTTACCGGGGAAAGTGTTGATAGCAGTAGCCAATACGGCTGCTAACTCTTCTGCATTTTGACAGCGCGTAGCATCAACAATGAATACATTATCAATGTGACCCATGTCATCCTCCGAGCCAAATGTGTTGAGATATGCTTTGGCTAAAGCAGAAGCGACACGGAAAACTGATGGATTTTGAGATGCGCCCGAACCTGTCGCCAAACGGGTGTTTGATTGGGGGTGTTTGATATTGCGGATGATGTGATTATCCAAAAAGTGACCGCCGGGGTGATAGCCGCCATCCATGTGCCATACGCATGCGCTGGCGAGTGTAGTAGGTATGGTGCCGTGCCCCATGTACACGCCGCTGACATTTGCAAATACTTCGTTTAATGGATGGGCATTTGGTGGAGGGCTTGATGCACCTAATTGATTATCGTAGTAACGACCCTCACCTGCGACTTGCCCGTAGTATGTAGCGTTCGGGAATCCTTTTGTCGGCTCCCAGTTTAACACAAAGTTGTACCCCTGTGCATTGTTACTTTGATATTCCTTTGTGGGAGGCAGCAACGCATCAAATCCACTGATGCTTGCATCTCCGTGGGTAATGGTGTTAGGTAGGAGCGAGTTGCCGGCTACAGGGTGCGCCGTAGGTACAGAACTGTACCCGTTACCAGTTTGAATGATGTCCGACAACTGAGGTTCAAAGGTAGCGAAATTGTGGGGCACCGCCTGCCCCGGGCCAAAGATGAGATAAGTCGTAGAGTCTTCGGCTTGTGGCGTAGAATTATAGCGGGCATGGGGGTGACCAAACCGTATCACTATAGGGCTGGGACGAGCGCAATTTACGGTGAAACCACCATCAGTGTAAGTAACACCTGTGTGTGCCGCAGAAGTATTGTTACCGGCATCTAAGTCCGGGCTCAGCATAGCATCTTGGTTGAAAAACGGCATGTGATTGCGACCGTTGTGTTGGTTGAGATATGGGGTTCCGGGGAACATAGCCAGCATGGCGTTAGCGTCAAGTAGCGCATAAGCCCCTGCAATTTCGCCTACATTTTGTAATCCACTTGCACCGGTTGGGCCACCGGCATAGGGGTGAGTGTAGAACTCCGAATAGTCATTTTCTGTACCGTCATTGATGTCTACAGTTACGCCCGAAAAGCCGCCGCCAAAATAAAGAGGTACCCATCGGTCCGGACTGGCTTTAGCGCCTCGGAAGTAAAGAAGTGGCTCACCGTGCTTGCTTCCTTTCGTACGGACACCTTGGGTGTACCTACTTTCACGAATGTTACCGTGAGCAAGCATGATGTCGTTTACGGCGACCGTGGTTAAGAAATCGGTGGAACTATCAACGATGTTCGCACGATAGGCTGAGTTGGACCCGGCAGCACTTTCTATGCGTGCCCAGTGACTATCACCCAGCCATGCTATAACAGGGTCACCCCAAGAGTCGCTATCATCCGAGGCAGGTGTGCAGGTCAAGAATAAAAACTCGTTGTTGCCGTTATCTGTCTCCAAATAGGGGCCAGCACCTGTGTTGAGATTGTTGATTTCAAACATTGGAGAATTGACCATAGGGACAATGCGGTCACCCGGTAAACGGTAAAAGGTTTCACCTCGCAGATTTTGTCGCCATTGTTCAGTGCGAACCATGTTGTTTTGACTATCTACAATAATGGGCGTCGCTGTATTGGCGTTTGGTCCACGAAACTTCGTTGTAACAGTCAAAAGTGTCTTCGGTAAATAGCCGCAATCAATTCGGCGACCTTCCGAGATTTGCAGAGCGGTCAATTCGTCGTCTGCAACAGCAGCCTGTATTCCCAAATCGGGTGTAATAGATGATTCAAAGAAATGCCTAAGTGGGACTACTCTGTGCTTTGGGTTGTGCGCCTTTACACGCACAGCGCCGGGCTTTACACCCCACTCGGCCAAAGTACGCCCATCCGGAGCGTAAAGTCCTGTACAATCAAAACTCGTTGCTCCTACATCGTCCGTGTTGGGGTCTTCCATACCGATAGCAAAGTTCACGGCCGACGCAATAACCTCGTCAGTGAGTACACTTGTAAAGTTCATTCGGGCACTCATGATGCGGGTGACTTTACCGCTTGTATATGCAGAAGGAATATTCTTGACGCCGTACAAAAAGTGTTCATTGGCCCCGCCAATACCAGCCTTGCCCTCATGTGAACGGGAAGTGTAATAGTAAACCTCACCATTGTTCCCTGTACCAGCCACATCACTCAATTGAATCAACCCGCTGTCCGGCAGGCCAAGGTACCCAAGAATATCCGTGTGGGTAAACGAACCACTGTTATCGTATGGCGAAGCGAGTGTGAACTTCAAGTTGTCATTTGAGCCGTCCTTTTCAACTGAAATGGATATGCCTACCGCCGCTGAGTTGTAAGTATTCCACAAATTACCCTTGAACGGCTGCTTGGTTCCACCAGTGTAGCGCCCATTGACATCACCTTCGCCAGCCATGTGCCTACCGACAGTAAAGCCACCTTGACCAACATCCCTGTCATCAAAATAAATGACGATTTCATCATCAAGTGTTTCCGGCAAGTGTGTCAAATCGCCTGCAAACGACTGTCCGTATTGGCGATAAACTAAGCGGATAGTGTGTGGCTTGCTGCGATGGTCGGTAAAGCGAACCCCGTACATTTGCCCGTTTCCAATTTTATCCGGGCGGATTTCATCATCGGGGATGTACGACCCCGCCCCTTGATTGACGAGACCATGTTGATTAACGCCAATTTGTACATTATCTCCGTAGATATGGTCAAAGCGAGTGTTGACACCATCGGGCCCATATCCCCATCGGCTGCAATCCGGTGCCCATCCGGGTATGCCCGCTTGAGTTATTCCTCCAAAATTGATGCGGGCAGTTGCCTGTGAACCTACTCGCAGCCCACTGATAACCACTTGGCCATTTGATTTAGGCTCAAAGTTAGAATCAACTACAGAGTTCAAACTTCGCCCAGTAGCATGCTCAGTGGTAGATTCTGTGTTGAGTGGCGAACTGGATTGGATTTCCGGCCCGTAGTCCAAGTTGTTTTTGTAATCGTCGGAGACTTCGTCTACAGGTAAATACTCGCGCAAAGTCGTAATAGGGGCAAATGGTCGCCCAAACTTGTTGATGGGCATAGGTGCAGCATGCATGTTTTCGCCGCTCTTTTCATTTGGTTGACACCAGTAATTGCGGAAACGCCCACCGTGCCCAATCAAAAACTCGGGTCGGTAAGGAGCCTGTGCGTTTGATGCATCCAACCACACGCAGAAGTTACGCCCCGATGCTCCGGGCACTGTAGAATGAATGACTACTGAATAGCCTTCTTCTCCTTTTTCGTCCATGACCACTCTACCCAAATGAGCCCGCAGGTACCCCATGTGTGTCCCGCGGTCGTGACTTCCAAACGCCGTCTCTTTATTCCAAAAAGGCGAAGGGTCATGGGTAGAACCAGTCACCGCAAAATCAGCATGTTGGTGATGTGCAGTAGGGTCTTTGGTGTCCCCAGTGTGAACCGATGCTTCGCCCTTGCCCAAATCAAATCGTTCACCTTCTCCTAAATATTGGTCAGCAGGACGACGAGCATGTGTACGGCCGTTTTTAGCCCCGGCTTGGTTGATAAGTCGGACAACTTCTTTTGCCGCCGCCTCAATATCTGTGACCCCTTCTTTGACACCAACTTCACCCAAATCAATTGCAAGTCGGCGTACAAAGTCCATGTCGGTCCAATGCGGCAAGTGCTGCAAACGCTCCTCTTGATGCGCTGATAAATCAAGTGGTGAAGAGCGAATCCCTTTCATGGATAAAAAAGCAGGTATAACCCGAGTTCCGTCCGGGGTATCAAAGAAAGTAGAGTGTTCATTTGTACCAGCAAGCATCTGTCCATGCAATTCATTTGCAGCATCTGCATCGTGCACGGCTTCCTGTGTTCTCGGCATTATGGAACTGACTTGTGGCTTATGCTCGTGATAGCCAGTAGGGTGAGTGCTAACATCAACATTTGCATTCCATGTACTGCCGTGCGCCATGGCCGCTTCTGTAAAGTCGGATTGAGTAGTTGGTTGAAAACTTCGGTTTTGAGAAGGGAATCCAGCGGCGACATCAATGCCCGATGTTCTATCCGTTACATCCTGTACTCCCGTACCACGATTATTAACTCCAATTTGCACTGCGGCAGGGCTGGATTGAACTTGCATCCACAGGTCTTGGAAAGCGATGAACTCGCGGTCATGGGCCACATCATACAACAAAACTCGCGCATGCTCTTCTGTACTTTGATATGGGTCAAGGTAGGCCACTACAGGGATGTCGTCCGTCAACCCAAGTGATTCATAATTCAATTCAACCGTTTTGTTCACATGCTGCACAAAGTTCCGTGCTGTTTCCAAACAGGAGTTGCCAATCAAAAAGTTCTCCAGTGGTAGGCTTTCACGAGAAGCAGCGTTGAGACTTCCTTCTCCACCAAGAAATCCTTCCCACACCTCGCCTTCATTCAGTGTTCCTCGGCTCTTGCAGAACAAGCCTTCCGTAGCGTGGGGATTTGTGTAGTGCATGTTCATCCATACCGTATCTCCGCTGCGCAAGCCTCCGGGGCAATATGGGTTTGCCCAAGCCGTATTGAGGAAGTAATTGGTGTTGATTTCGGGGTATGTAGCCGTCACTGCGTGTACATCAATGAGCGTGATTTCTGTCCCTGCCGTTGGAGCAAAGCCAGCATCAATTGAAACCAGCGCCAACGAGTTACCTGTGCGCACATTGTAGTGAGCGCGTTTAACGCCCGCTGCTGCAATATCGTAATATTCTATACGGTACGCATAATCAGTATCACCGGTAATGTCAAGAGGAAAGTCCGTACCGTCTTCCAGCACCAAAGTAGGACTACTGAAAGAGGCGACAATTCCCTTTGCTCGCCTATTCTTGATACGGGGTAGGTGCGGATTTACGGTAGGTCCAGCCTTAAACTCAATGGCGCTGACATATTGTTTGAGCCCGTAATCAATGTTACCTCCTTGAGTCATTACATTGGCCCTGTCGTAATAGAACGAATCACGACCTTCGTACCCAGCACTTGAGACAAGAGGGTTATCACCAATGCTTTTGTAATTGAGGTTTTCTGTTTCAAGAGGCGGAATCAATTGTAACCCGACTTGGAACTCTCGCTTAAAATCCGAAGAAAATGCCCAGTTGTCGTCGGCCGCAGCGTTCCCAGCAACCTCCAAATAACCATTGGAGCGGTTCACTGACTTGTACATGAACCAATGACCGTTTGAAGTGTAAGCAGTTCTAAACCTCAACGCACCGTTGATGTTCCCAACGGTTGTAGGAACACTATCGGGGTCGGGAAACACCTTGATGTCAGTAACATAGACGCGACGATTCGTATAATCGTATTCTGCGCTAATGGTTGTCCCTTGCCGGTGCGTTTTATCTACGATTGGAATTGAATAAGCACTGTGCATCGGAGGGTCTTCCGGAGAAACGCTACCCGGTCGGCGACCAACCGGGTTAGGCGACCAAGAAGGGGCCGTGTAAGTAGCGTCCAAATGCAATTTCATGCTGTTATTTGGTCCGGGGAAAACACCGTCCCTCTCATTGTCAAAGAAGAAGTCTTTGAACAGCGGAATCTCAACCATAGCACGGGTACTCGCGTACTGTGTCCCAAGTTGATAATCATGCTGAACACTGTTCAAAGACTGGAACATGCGGTCATTGATGGTCGTCCCGTCTTGAACAACTGCGGCTTCGTCAAACTTATCGTCAACATGTAAGTTGTTACCTACTACAATCCCGACAGCAGTCTTCCAAGCCGCAAACGAATCCAACTCCCTACCGTCAAAGCCCACGAACTTACCTGTACCACGATGCCCTGTTCCCGAAGCAAAAGTAAATTGTGACCCCGTTTTGGACGAATATTCAGCCGACGCATAAGCACTCGCATTTTCATCAGTAGTAGCAGCGGCCTCTCGCAAATACACTCGCCCTGTCTCACCGAAACAATAAGTTCCCCATGAGGCCAAATCAGTGGCGGCGTTGTTGAGTGGTACAACGGAAATTGTAGTTGAGCCGAGAGCACTGACCTTTGTTACACAATCTCGTCGTAAAGACCATCCAAGGCGACTTAACGGGCTTGGGTCAAAGGTGGGCTTTGTGTTAATTGCGCCTTGCCCGGGGCCTCCCATTGTCATGGTGACGACAGGACTACCCGGCATAATTTCCTTGACAATGAATGAATCGGGAGCACCGTCACCTTTCACATTGACTGAATTGGACAACGCGTCTGCAACCAATCCATGTGCTCGTAATGTGGTACTACTACTGCCCATGGTGCTTTGAAAGTCAATGACCTTGCCACGAGAAACAACATACTCCACAGTAACTTTGTTGGGCGTATCGGGGTCTTCCGCCAAAGTAACCAATTTTGATAATTGATTGAAGCGAGAGCGGTCAGTTGGCTGAATCACAAGTTGAATGTGATTACCTTGCCCTATGTGACCAACGATGTCAAACACTTCGTTAATCGGTGTCCCTTGATTACGGCTATAACGGGATTGAGGGATTGGGTGAAAGAACAACTCTTCACGGTGAACAACCGCTGCGGAACTACCGCTTGAAATAGCAATACTTGTCGCCGTAACCGCCGACACTTCGCCTAATCGTTGACCGTAAAGGCTGAAAAGAGGAACACCTACATCAAACACTGTTGTAGCATCTACACCGTTGACTGTGAATACCGTTGTTCCTGCGGCATATCCGGCCACATTATTCACCAAAACACCTGTACGAGAACGGCGGTTGTAATTGAATCCTGCTTGATAATTTCCATTTGTGTCAATATTGGCGTCGCTATTTTCAACATCCGCAGTTGAAATTATCACTTTATGGAAATACGAAGGTCGTGAAGTGTCTTCGTAAAATGCACTCGGTATACCTGTAGGTGCACTTTGTGGACTATCGGAAGCGTGGGCTGGTAAGTAATTCTTTGGGGACTTGGAATGGTCCAGTGTATTTTCGTACAGCGTGCCTTCACTATCGTCGCCAAGCAAATCGCCATCTCCAAAGTAAAAGTCCGGCGTAGCGGAAAACTCAATTGTGCCCCCGGGAGCATATAGCACGGCTGTTCCCGCCGCAATGTCGCTGTGCATAACATCCAATACTCGTACCCCCGCAGCCAGTTCATGTGCAGCGACAGGTAGCGTTTTATTGACAACAAGTGCGCTGCCGCTCAACGAAGTGTGAACAATCGCCCCAATAACGGCCGCCGTTTGAAATCCAGCGGTCGGTGCAGAAGAAAAAGTAAGAGTGGCGGGCGAATGGCTGATGGTCACTGTAATGGATGATAGCCCTGCTACCTCGGAACCAATGAATACTTTGTCAGCAGTGGTCGTCGTTGCATCAGCGCCAAATGCTTTCGTGCTTTGCAAAGTAAGGACATTGGCCGCATAATTTGACACGAGGCGGGCTGTAGCAGCACGCTCAATTCCTGTGCCCCCGAAGTCAATCGCATTGTAGTGGACTTGTACAAAGGGCGGATAATCGTAATCTGCGAGCGTAGGGAGTTTGAGAATAGCAACCCGAGGTTGAGCAGAAGGAGTAAGGTGACGCGTATGCTCTTGACCTGTAGGGGAAGCATCCTGTAAACTCTTGAGAGCAAAATGCTGGGCGTCAAATCCGGCCCCACCAATCGCCAACAAATCACGCTGAGTATCATCCACCCCGGCCATACCGTTTTCAACCAATTGTGTTGGAACAGAAGTGAATATAGCACTGGAAATAGGGAAATCGCCGACCCGTTCATGAAATGCAACTTCCGAGCCGGCTACAACTACATCCTTGATTTGCCCATATCGCCCGGCGAAAGTAGCCTCCATAATTTGTGCAACGGCATCTACAGATTGTTCTACAAAGGCACTGCTCGGCTGCGGCAACATACCCATGAAAGGATGCCCACTCACATGATTGAGTATATGCCGACCAGTATGTCCAATGAGAAAATTGTCACCCATGCGAGTGGTTGCAGAAAACTTCGTGTAATCGTTGTCTGTAATCGCCATCGTAGTTGAAAACATAATACCGTGATTGCCAAAGTCACTTTCGTCAACAAGTACCTGTCCTTGACGGTGGGAAAACTGCGTACCCGTACCCGCTTTTTGATAGGTGTTATCAGTACCAGTGTCCACAATACAGTCACCCGTTACGACAACTCCGATGCCCGAACTGTGCGTCATGAGTGCCCCTCGGCGACCTGTACTGGCGTTTGATGCAAAGTCCAAATGGATGCTCTCAAGCGTAATAGTACCCGTGGAAGCGTCTATTTCCATAATGCGCATACGCTCGGGTGCTTCTCGGTTGGGTACACCAGTATCACGACTATACCCTAATGGATTGATAAGGAGGTTGTAAGAGGTGTGAGGAATAGAAACAGTAGACTGGGTACCGCTGGCGTCTACTCTTTTCACGGCATAATTTCCGGTTGACTGGGGCGGCGTGGTTAAATCCAACAGGACTTCGCCTTCTTTGCCGGTAAATGTGTCAATCAGTGTTTGTGCTGCTACTACTCCAATGTTCACTACAGAAGATGCACCGGTCTGTACGGGTACAGAAGGGAGTTCAAGGACATGGGGGATGGGTTCTACGGGCTCTTCAAACCGCCATAATCCAAGCGTACTATCAGTCTTGATAGGCATTTCAAAGCGCGAGGCAGCGTCCGATGCACCCCTTGACCAATGCACCGCTTCAATCACACCTCGGTATTCACCACCAGTTCCGCCAATGTATAAAGCAGAAGGATGCAGAACAACCTCATGGTCTTCCTTAAGTTCTTTGTAAGCCAATACATCTCCATTGATGGATAGCGAAAGGAAGCGACTGTTGAAAGTGGCTGTAACCAACATCAATTCACGGTGACCTAAGTTCAAAGCCGTGAGGTCGTTTTTACCTTTGTCCTGTGCGTTGAAAGTGTCGTGAATGTCATCACCGGGCAGGGGAAAGGTCACACCATCCCAATAGGCGATTTGCCCGTCCGGGCCAGTGACACTTTTCGCTGTACTCAAAGTGTAAGTGTTGATTGCTCCGTTTGCAATGTTCCGCAATTGAACTTGGAAGTGAGCGGGGCCGGGACTGGAAGGGCTGCCGACGATGAGGCGGCAGATGTTTTCCTGTTCCCACACGATGCCCCCGGAGTCGGGGATAACCCACGCTTCAATTGTAAAAGCAGATAACGAGCCAAGTGTAGATTGATTATTCAAATCGCTACCTTGATGTATTTCACCGAAATTGCGGCGAAAGTTCATACGAGGAACAGAAACACCGTCGGTTACACCGTTGAAAAACAGCGCATGACTGGGCTTCATCAACAGTGACATTAGTTCACCCCTATTACATGGTCAGCACTTATCACTTGTAAATCAAACTGATAATAATTGTCGGCTCCCTCTTTGGTTAAATGTAGCGACTCGGGAATGACTGATATGCCCCCGGTGTTGGTGGTGCCAGCGCCGCCCAACTTAGCCCAAGCATCACCGAGTACATCCGTGCCTCCAATGTCAAACGGAAAGACAAAATCGGCTACACTTTCAAAAGTAGCGAAAACTGGACCGTCATCGGTCACAGGAGCAATTTCCATTGGACGAGTGCTCGGTCGCTGATTGCCGAGCGAGCCCTTATCAAGCGGTGTAACTTTGCCGGATGTCAAGAAAAAATTGCGAACGGTTGGGGAAATCTCGTTGGAGGTAATGAGGGAATTGTAGGGTATTTGGATGCCCCTCAGCAAGTCTTTGTCCTTGGTACTATTGGAAAGTAGTCCAAGGAGATTTTGCGCTTTGTCTCCTGCACTCATCCCTTTTGAACTACCTACTTGAGATGAATTGAGCACAATTCCATTAAGAGGCCATCTGTAAAATGTGGGTGAACTAATTCTAAACATTGGTGTGTGGCTGGTTGATGAATTGACAAACACATCCTGTATTTGGATTACAGAACCGTTCACCGTTACTGAAAATGCGTCTGCTACCCGCTTGCCTCCAAGGCCGTCACAACTGCCTATTTTTGTAATCTCAGTTGTCAACTGCAACGCGTCTTGAATAATGAGGGCCAGTGTGCTTGCCGGATTACCGTTATCCGGATTGAAAAGGACACCACCAATAGGGACATTGATTCGGACTTGGTTACTGTTCTCGGCCAATGCATAGGCCGGGTCTACTGAGGGTGATGCAACGCCCCCTGCCCTGTTTGACACATTGCTATTGAAAACCAACACAAGTTGATTACCACTACTTGTACAGATGGGAGAACGAAAGTTCCAATACACTGGCTTTAAATGAAGCCTTGCTGTTTGCAGAAGGCTCTCAACACTTGCATAAGCACTTGAAGCGGCCGGGACGGTGGTAGGGTAATACCGAATATCCCACAATATAGACGAAGGCTTTGTAGAAGGTGTACCGCCGATTGGGTCGTCTTGGATGATGCCGCGAATGCTCACTACAACTTGAGGTATGTTCGTGTCAATCGCCACTCGGTATGCGTCAAGAGGAACAGGGAAGGCTGCAACAGTGCGCTCTACGGCAATGGTAATATCAAGGGCATCCACATGCACGACATGTGGGGACGCCTCACCAAAAACCAACCTCAGCGGAATCATGATTTTGCCTCACAGAATAAAGTCGGATGCAATCATTTGCAAACGGAAGTTGTAAACATTGGACTGCGCTTGGTGCTCAAGTTGCAAATCGGTGATAATGGCCTTGATACCTTTCGTCCTTGCCCCATTGTGTGTGGGGCTAAATGCATCACTGGCAGGGTAAGTGTTGGCTGTCGCCAATTTGTAACTGGTTGACAGGTTTTTACCGTGGGTAATGAAAAAGTTGCGTTGCTCAAATGCTTCGGAAACAGATGTGACAGAGGAGTCATAGGGGATTTGAACACCGAGAATGTAATCGCCTTTGTTGCTTTCACTATACCCTCGTAAACCTTCAATGAACTCCTTTACAAGTGGTGAACTTAAATCACTATTGGGCTGAAAGTTTTGACTGTTAGCAACAATTCCCAAAAGGTCTTGCGCTTTATCGCCCGCAGACTTGACTTTTTTTCCGGCTCGCCCACCAATAAAACCAGTAGACTCAAACGAAACTGCAAGAGGTATAGTATCTCTCATTACCCCCTCCAAGGCACCGAAAGCGACATCTGTTTTTTGTTTAATTGTGATGAAAGTTTGACCGCCACCTGTACCTGTTGACACAACTGTTTCGTACACATCGCCCACATCCCGACCACCCAGCGCATCTACATCACGGGAACACATCCCTCCGACCGTTGCAGGTGACATGCTTGTAAGTGCATTGCTGACAATGTGTGTCAACACTTCCGCAGGACCGGTACCCCCTCCAATATCGCGGGCTGCGCCATTTTTGAAGGCGGGAGCAGTTTGGTCAAAAATGTGCTTGACAGGTATAGCCACTACAGGTAAGTTGTCGCTGAAAACAGAGTAGTAGGTTAGATGAGGGGCTTTGAGTATTTTGACAGCGTGTCCAGCAATTGGGGTCGTGATGGAATCATTCCATAGCGTAATGCTACTGGAGGTTACACTTTTAACGGCCCCAAAGAGGTTTGCAGCAGACCCGTTCCCGGTAATAGAAAATGAAGTAGCCTGTGCAAGAGTCGTTTCAAACCATTCCCTCGGGTCGCCTCCTGTCACGCTAATGGTGCGAGTTGAACTGCTGTAACTGGCAACACGGAGATTCGTCGTCCGGAAGCGATTGATGTACGCATACGGCTCTTGAACTGACCCGCTGCGCCTGCTATCAAAGACAAAGCGGATGTGGCGACTCCCTACAGGTTCATCTGTTTTGTACCAATACCCAACAGGCATGTCAAAATATTTGCCGTGTAGGGCATTGAGGTACGCAACATGGTCATTATCGGGAGTATTAGGTGGAAAAGTAGGCAAGGTGTGTCCAACTCCTCCGAAATTAAAGAAGCCCGAAAAGCCTTGACCGCCACTTGACGACGGGGGGAATAGGTTGGATTGCCCATTGCCCGGAGGGTCGGCGAAAGGAAGTTCGTTACCGAAGTCCATAGTAGCCGTAGCGAACTCGGACTTTTCTTGACCTTTATCGTCCGCAAAGGTCCCCTCCATCTCTACAACTACCTCAGCCATGTTCGGCTCAATCCCGAACTTAGCACCGTCGGTGAACTGAGTAGTAATGGCGGACGAGCGACGGTCTACTGTAAACTCAACCTTGTGAGCGTACAAATCAATGGTGTCGCCGTCTTCTCGCACAAGTCGGACCGGTAGTTGGTTGGCCATTTCAAATACCTCTACTCACTCCACTGTTTTGCAACGAGCCGCCCATTTTTGAACGAAGTTGCTTGGACACCATAGCCCCAAGTTCTTCTGCTAACTTCTTCTTATCGCTACGGTCGGTGATACCGGAAACATCAATTTTGATGGCCCCAATGTTGACATTTTGGTTTTGTTCTACTGGGCCGGCTGATTGGGTTTGCACGGCAGTATCGGCTTGCTGAGGAGGTCGGAAGGCTGTTTGCTGCGCCTCTTCCAATACGCTTTGAACATTCCGCATAGGCTCAATGCTCTGCATTTGCCGAAGAGCCTCACGCAAATCACGAGTCCGAGTGTGCGAGACATTCATAATACGGTTGAAGCCGCTGAGTTCGTCTCGTAGCCGAGACATGTTCTTGGTAGAGTCTTCGCTAAACTCCGCAAAACGCCGCATGGAATCAACCGTGCGCGGGTCAAGGTTCTCATCCATGATTCATCACTCCAACGGGGGCACATAATCGTAGCCCAAGTAAACAGCATCATCTCGCTGTGCCTCTTGCTTTTTCCTCATCACCACTGCCCAAGCGAGCAGTTGCCGTGCGTCCTGTGGTCCCAGTTCCCTCACTTCTTTCAGCCCCATGTTGTAATGTGTCATCAGCAAGTATTCGTTCCCTTCTCTCTGTAAGCGAAGCCAGTCGTCTGCTCGTTTACCAGCGATGTAATTTACAATGTCGCTGACTTCGCCTCCCGAAAACTGAGCCATTCCACAACTTGGTCGGGATGAGGCACCAGTTCCCTCAACGCCATACCTTCGGTGATGGTCAAATCCTTCAAAGAAATGTTGTCGGGGACATCAAGCCACATCTCAAATGCAGCCAGCCAGTATTGAACGAGATTGAACTCGGGTGCAGAAAACAATGTTGCAAGTGACTGAACTTCAAAGAAAGTCGGCTCACGAACACCGACCTCTACAGCCTTTTCATCAATGTTAATTTTCGTTTTCTTGGTTTTCCTCGTCATACTCACTCACTTCGTCGTTTGAGGCAGCCTCTTGCGAGGGGGCCTCTTGAGAGTCTACCGCCTGCTCTTGCGAGGGGGCGATGTGCTCTCCAAATGGGTTGTCCGAAGCACGACCTGCTTCGGGATTGAATGCACCTTCTACTTCCACTTCATCCTCGGACCGAGGGTGCAAACGGGAAGGGTGCTTCATGGGCATGGCATCACTCAACAATGGAAAAGGGTGTCGGTACTGATAACCTTGATGTTCTTTGGATGAATCATGACCTTTGAATGCAGAAGACCTTTGTCATCCGGTACAGGAATGGGGGCCTGTGTCATCACATAGTCATCAATGAGAATGCGCATCAGTTGTGCAGAATTGTCGGAACTGGTGCTCGGCTTAGTGAAGACCATTTCAATGATGGATGTGTCCGAATCAACCGTCCCACTCACTTCGCGATGGCTACGCAACTCATGCCACAATAGTGGGTCACGGATAATAATGTCCATCTCCAACTCAAACTCTTCTCTTCCTTCCCGAATCACCGAAGCGTTACGAGTTCCTCCATACGGAACTTGCTTGGTTGAACGCTTCGCACTGTCAACGGTTTCGGGCACGGGTGTACCGCCGATGGTGTGAAAAGTTTCTACACCCGTCTTCCCTCGCAACTCAAATGTAGAGATGTAACCAATGTCTTGGTCAAACGCAGTAATAGTGCCGTTGTAAAACATGAACGGTTTTTCCGAGCCCAGTGCGATGCCTGCTTCTTTGCGACCTTTTGCGTCCGAAGCGGTATTTTGAAACAAGCGATGGGCCGTGTAACGGTCACCGGGACTGGAGGCATCCAGTCGCCCAGTGTCCGTGTAACACGAAAGGGCGTTGAAAATGCAACGGTATTTGACTTCTGCGTCAGTCGTCGCCGTGAGTTCCCATTCCACTACTTTACAGCCTCGGAAAATACGAGTCAATTGCTTAGAATCCGTCGCCGAGCCGGGAGCGTTGCTACTTTCATTCGCTCCATTGTAAGACCCTACATCTCGGTTGCGAATGCTGTGTTCAATACAAAAAGAGGGCACAGTTTCTGCTGAAAACAATAAACGGTGAACTGGGTTATCAATGCGCCCATTTGCATCTACATGCGGACTACCCGTTGAAGCGTCCGACGCGAATCGGAAAGCCTGTATTCCATCGTTAGGCTGATGTTCATAATACAGGGGGTCATCAAGGAACAGACGATAGTCGCTACCGACAGGCTCAATGGCTACTACACGACGAACCTCACTGGAACGGGCTTGGTCAAAATGATGACTGTCGCTGCTCAGTGTAGACGCAGCGTCGGACGAAGGCCAGTATTGAGTAGACGAACCTTCTACGGCCTTGTAGTACACAGTCGGAACAAGCGTGGTATCGGGGAACAACACATAATCGCCAACTGCAAGTGTGTGGCCGTTGAAGTCAAGGTCGTCAACATCTGCGTAAGTTTGTCCTGCCACAACCGCTGTTCTCAAAATACCCGCCTTATTATAGCCCTGTGCACCAATCATCGTTTCAGCATCCACCACTTCACGGCCAAGGCTGTAGTAAAGCCATCGTGGATTGTGCAACGGCATTTCCAATTGGCCACCTTGATGATGAACTTTACCTGTTTGTTGAATGGCTGCTTGGCGACCAAGTCCAATGACATGATGGCGCAACAATTCCACAGTAGTATCGGGAAGAACCATGTGTGACGCCAGTCCGATGAACTGGTCAATCGTTGAAACCTCTTGAGAAGCAGAGGCATCGTTGTCATGAACAAAGTCGGACGCACTCAATGTCGGCATACCGAGGGAATGAATGAACAAAGCGTCCCCCGCAGTACTGATACGGGTGGCGGTGTCGTGCTCAAGTGCTGGGACAATTTTGAGGTAAGTTGCATCACTTTCCACCGTGTGGTCAACAATTCGGTAATTGCGACTGTTGAACCCGTCGTTGTAAAAATCCGAAAAGTTGTTCGGTGAGCCGTCTTTGTGAAAAGTAAGAGTTTGCCCAATAAGCATACCGAGCGGCACTTTGAGAATAGGGTTGGTTTCAAAAATCGTATTGGCTCCACCAGTGCCTTCAAAAAACAAGGTCGTATAATCGGGGTTGTCAGCAGACCACATGGTTCGCCAAGTGCAGGGCTCACCGTGTTGAATGTAGATACCTGTCTCATGACCCATGAGGACTTCGGAGACATCTCCTTTGTACGCTTGGCTCGCTCCCGACATTTACTACACTCCTATTGGGTCCGCCAACACGACCACCTCTACTTGAAATGTGTGTCGGAAAAGGCGTTTCGTCCGGTCACTCAAATCAGTTCTCGTCTTGAAAATCATACGGTCATAGTTCATACCGTCACCCTTGCGGTCAGCATGAATGAGGCGGCGAATCTCGTTCTCCAGCGATTGCAAATGGGAATGGCTCTTAGCCGTGCGAACATCTACAGTGATGTTGATACGAGTCATAACAAAATTGTAGAGCAAGTCGGGAACATCCTCATTGTGAGCGGTTTCGTAAGCAAACACAAAATCCGAACGCTGTAGGTCTTGGCGCTTACCACGCTCCGGTTTGACAGTGGCGATATGCTCAATCACCGGCTTGATGTTACCAGTGTTTGCTCGGTTCCACTTACGCAGTGTTTCAAGCACAAGGTCAACGGCTTCCTTCGTCATTCCGCCACCTCACTCAAACACCACAACCTCAATGTAACGCTTGATAATGGCTTCGGCCTCCTGTTTCCACATAGTGGCCTTTTCCGAGAGGGGGATGTTTTGACTACCTTCGGGCAGCAATACTGAGCGGTCATCCGCCATAAGAAGGTCAACCGCCACCAATTTGGTTGCTGCTTCTTCAATGGCCTGCTCCACATAACGCTCGCCATAGATGTAGGACACTTTGACAGCGTTCCACTCAAAGAACGGATATGAATTGTTGAAATAAATGATGCCCATTTCATGGTCAAGCCACCAGTCTTTGAGGCGGGCTTGGTCACCACCAGCGTCCGAAAACGCACCGATGTCAGACTGGAAGTAGTATTGAGTGACTGTGACATCGCCATCGTCCAATTGTGTAAGGGCTGCTCCACCGCCGACGACAGCCACACCAGTGAAGGTTGTAGCCGTCTTACCGCTGTAAGAGAACACACGAGTAGAAGCGCCATTGACAATCATCAGCAGACCCTTAGAAGGGAAACCAGTAGTAGAGTCCACTGAAAGTGTGGTGCCGGCAACGCTACGAGTGCTGGACCTGTAGAGATTTTGACCAACTGACGGCCTGTCTGCACTGGCCAAACCTGTAAGTGTGATAGTATAAGAACCGGCACTACCGGCAAAAATGTCAACCGTACCAACAGTTAGTCCTGCCGAATTGTACAGCACATCCCCTACATCAAGTACAGTATCGGGGTCCGCTGCACCACTATGCAAACTGATAACTGTAGTGTGAGGTTCAATGAAGGTAATATCGGTATAGGAGGCAACCTCAAGTCCCGTATCGTAATTTGCATTTGCCGTTTCTGTTGAGCGGGAAGCCGTCTGTGAGACGGTAAGGTTAGTCAAATCAGTGGACGCAATCTGCAAAGCCTCGCCACCCTTGGTCTGTCGCATGCTGGTAAGTTTGAGTTTGCCGTTACCGTAGTCAGCGTTGGCGCTGGCGAGCACTTCGTTGTGAACGGCGATGTTGGATGTGGAGCCTTCCAAAGTAAAGGTAGGGCTGAAATCTACAGCCGTCTTGCCCACACGGTCTTCTTTGTTGATAAGGTCGGCGAGGTTCTGTGCCGTGGACACTTTGTCAAAGTCAGCCCGCCAATTCGTACTTCCAGTACCAACGCTCAGCGTGGCGATGGAGCCGTTGCCGAGGGAGAAGTACAGCGAGTCTCCGGACAGCCCTTCGTGGTCAATGATTTCAAGACGAGCCTCGGCCGAACCAATCTCACGATAATCGTCACCTTGCCACATTTCAATGCGGAGAATCTGCTGAATGTTACGGAACAACAAAGGCGTTGTTCCAACATAGTCAGTAAAGTATCGGCGACGATACGGCTTGTAGGTATCAAAGTTGAGGTATTCGGCTGATACGAGGTAAGGTCGCCAAGCGTTATGCGTTACATTATCAATGCGGTCTTGCACCTCTTTGATGCGCTGTTCCACATGACTGCGTTTGACACCACGGGTCTTGCCGTTGGTGAACGACGCTTGGTTCTGCACATAGGTGTTGTCGGCCAATTCATAATCAGTAGCCGTCAGCGTGACATCCGTGAAGTGAAGTTTGACACCGTTTGCTGTAGAGGTGATGTTGCTGATGGTCGCGGTTGTTCCCATCGGGTCAGCATCGCTGTAAATGAGGATTGAATCGCCTGTCTCAAACCCATGGTTACGATAGTCTGCACCAGTGACAAAGACCGCTCCACTTTCGCTATCAGCACTCACCAACACTTCTTCTTGCGGACCAATCCCAAGAAGGTCGGCAACCTTCTGCGCCGTCGTGTAAACAATCTCGGTGGGACGAAGAGGCCGTGTTTCGGGCTCACCGGGGCTGAACACTACTGGCACTCATACTCCTCCCTCACCAAAGGCCAACTCGCCGCATGTCGTCTTGAATGCCCTTGAGCAACTGCTCGCCAAGGGACATCCACTCCCCGGTCTGTTTGTCACTGCCTCCCATGAACCGCTCAAGCATTTCTTCCAACGACATGTTCGTCGGGGCAGAAGCGTCGGGCATCACTGTAGGTTCAGCGGGCGCAGCAGGCTCAGCGGGCGCAGCACCTTCTTGCTCCTCCACAAAGTCGCCAAGGCCTAACTCTTCACGAGTCGTACCGACAACATTCCTCCGGTCTCGCTCAGCACGGCGTCGGTTGCGCAATTCATCTCTACTCATAGGGATGGTGCGGTTAAGTCGGCTGTCGGTCATTGGTGTACCATCATCTGCAACACGCATAGCACGAGGAGATTGGGCTGCCCGAGAAGGGGTGATTTGGGCACCTGCTTGACCAGCGACTGGAATATTACCTCGCTCATGCTGACCTTGTAGTTGTCGGAGGCTGCCGCTTGGTGCAGAAGAACGCTTTTCGCCAGTCGGTACTCCACTTCGTTCTACCAATTGTTGAAGTGCTTCATCATACTCTGCTTGTAACCTTTCAATTCCGCTTTGCATGCGCGCCATTTGTTCACGGTAATCGCTTGGCTTTTGTGTCTCGGGCAGCATGTCCATTTGGCGAAGACGCAACTTGGCCTCGCTGAGTTTGTTTTGCAATGGAGCAAGTCGCATTTCTGCTTCTGCTTCTGCTTGGCGGCGACCCAAGTTCATTTCTCGGAACATATCAGTGTTGTAAGTAGCGTCGTCGGGGTGCAAGAACTCACCAGCCTCGCCACGGATTTCAACCTGCTCCATGGCGGTTGAAAGTGCCTCCTGCTGCATTCTACGCTGCCCCTGTTCATAGGCTTCTCGTGAACGAGGGTCCTCACTCATAGCACCCATACCCATACCCATTTGAGCACGCAAGCGGTTTTGCATCTCCATTTGATTCTCCAAACTTTGGAAGACAGCAGCCTTGTAACGCTCAAAACCTTCGGGGTTTCCGTCCACGCCTCGTTGGTCCATGGCGTTGAAGTGATTGACCAACATGATGTTCATGCGCTCCTCAGCGGTAACTTCGGGGTCGGGTCGGTCGGAAGGAGAAGGGGTCATGCGCGCAGGGTCGGGCTGAACTACTTTGCCGGAACCCATAAGTTCAGCAATAGCCGTTTCTGCACCCATTTCAACAGGCTCGGCTTGCGAAGCAAGAGAGTCCATGTTCTGCTCCAACATAGGCCCAATATCGTTGAAGCCCTGCGGATTGAGTTCTTGAACCACTTGTTGCTGCATCTCGGGACTCATGCGAAGGCCCTGCTCAAGAAGCATGCTGTCCAGTTGGGCGTACATAGCAGCCTGCGGCATGCTCATGCCCAAAGACGCCGCCAAGTCGTAAATGGCGCGAGGGTCGGAAAGGTCAACCCGTGTGCGACCCATAGCACCCATACCGGTAGCGTCACGGTGAGTTGCTTCCATTGTAAGTCCTTGATTCTTCAAAAACTGGGCGAGGCGAGAAGGGTCTTGGCGAATCGCTGACAGACCTTGCTCAACTAAAGTGTCACGCAAAGCCTGTGGGTCCCGGTCACCACCTCTACCGGGAGACATGGTCACGCCTTCTTGACCAAAGTGTTGTTGGAACAGTTGAGGGTCCCTGCTCAACACTTTACCAAGAAGGCGACGAAGGTCCATGGACTCCTTGATACGAGGAGTGAGGTCGGGAGTAATCGTTGGCTCGTATATGAACTCGCCCGTTTCTTCGTCAATTCGTCCAGTCTCTTGAACACCCGTAAACAACTCGTCTTCTTCGGTGTACTGACCTGCGTCTCGGGCGGCTCGCTCGGCGCGTTTAGCCCCTTTGCGTCCACTCAACCCAAGTCCATAATTCGTTTTCCGACCCTGTAGGCTTTGTCCACCTTGGCCGAAAAAGGCACTGGTACCGCTGGGGTCAATGATACGCATGCCTCCCATACCGGCTCCTTCTTCACCAGCAGCGATGTTTGAAGAAATGAAGCCCTTTTCTCGCGGTTTACCTGTGGCTTCGTCAATCTGCCCCCGCATTTTAGTGCGAGCAGCATCAAGTCCAAACTTGAAACCGGGTGACAAGTCTGTGGTTGTACGGTCAGCGGGGTCCTGCTCTTCAAAAGCCTCCCGTCGTTTACCGGGAAGGGCAGGGCCCATCTCTTCTCGGCGACGGGCGAGTTGTTCTTCTCGTGCCCTGCGCTCGGCAGCGGTGTAGGTGATTTTTGACTTATCTTTGACACGGACTTTACCTGTCAGTGGATTGATTGACCCTTCCTTTGCGGCGGTCATACCTTCCGCTTCGGCCACTCGTTCCCTGCGCTTCCTTTCTTCTGCTTCACGCATGGCCTCTGCGGTGGTGAGGTCATCATCGCCTATCGCTTTCCGGACAAGCACTCGCCCCATATCACTCACCATGCTGCCCTAAGTTATAATCCATTTGCTTGCCACAAGTTCTGCACTTGTCAACCCAACAGAAGTAAAGCATACCGCAATCTGTACAACGAGTACCTGCGCCGATGTTCAAAACATCACCAGTCTTGCGTGTACGGATGCGCTGCTTGGAAGTAATGCCCTCAAGAGGACGCTCAGTGTTGTGAACTGAACCAGTGCCGAAAGACTCCGCAAGACGAATGCCTCGCTTCTCAAGGCGCTCCACTTCGTCAAGACCGATAGTCGCTTTGTCCATCATCGCCACCTCAAACGGTAGTTACGATGAAGTACAGGTTTCCAAGAATGACTTGCGGGTCTGCCGACACCGGAGTGTTCGCACCAATAGCCGCAACGATGGCGGCTTCAATGGCCGTCTTCGCCGTGCTGTCCTGCAAGTCACGAGGAGCGAAAGGCCCCAAGATGGTAGCAGTCTTAGCCATTTAGGTCACCTCATCGGCGACCCATCACGACGAAAGTACATGCCCCACCGACCTTGAAGGTCGTGCCGTCAATGGCGTGAGTCACGGTTGCTGCCGTCGTCTTTGCGTTCACCATGCCGCCATCAATAGATGACAAGAGGGCACTGAGGTCAATGTTTTCAGCACCAGTGGTGCTTCCAGTCACAATCATTCGGTCACCAAAGTAGGTTGGTCGGGGGTCAATTGATACTGCCATGTTTATTCATCTCCTGTTTCGGTAGGGGTTTCTGCCTCTTCCACTGGCTCGGCTACGGGTTCCGGGTTTAAGAAAGCATTGACGGATTTGAGAAGAGTGGCCTTGGTGGCGTAGCCGCCAACCTCAAGTCCTCTTTCTGTCATCCAAGTCACAAGGTCCTTCTTGGTCCAGCCAGCATCGGGGATGCCATCGTTGCCTTCGTCAACCGTAACACCTGCATCGCCCTCAATGCGCCAGTATTTGGCGCTCAACGAAGCCCGGTGATGGTCAAGCCATTCCTGCGTCACTTCAAAGGGGACACCTCGCAAGCAAACAGTTCGCTTCATACCGGGAACTGCCCGCTCAAAGTAAGGGCCAAGTGAAGTAATAGTAGGCAGAAGAGTCACCTCAAGCAACAATTGCCCACATGGTCGTCAGAGTAGCCGTTGGTCCACCTACGACCGTAAAGGTCACAACACCATCAGCGACCGTAGCGGTCACTGCGTCAGCGGCGTCAGCGGTGTCTCCAATAATAACTGCAAGGACTTGGCTACCGTCTCCGCCGGCCGTCAAGGTGTCAGCCGTTGTAATCGTAGCCAAAGTTCCACAAACCAGTTTTGCACCAGCGACGGCGTTACCGTCACTGTTGGATGCAAGGAAACCGGTAAGGCTGCCGGGGTAAGAGCCGCCAGCGTTGCCGTCCAACCAGTTGGTGTCGCCACCGGGAGTTCCAGCGTACAGGTCCAGTTCAAAAGTGTTCGTAAAAACGACGGTTTCAGTACCGCCACCGTTCGTCAAAGTTACTGCCATATTTCATCATCTCCATGTTTTTTTTTGTCGTTTCTCCATCACTCCAAGTCGCGGATTGAGCCATGACCACCGAAGAAAGTGTTCCACACCTCTCCCATGGTTCGGTACAGCCCCTCTTGACCGAGGCGGTTGATGGCGAATGGGTCACCGGTCTCAATGCCGGATTCGTAGTATTGCGTTGGCTTGGCCACACTGAAATGCATGTAGTCCGTATCAAGGAAGTACATGCGGCTGATACCGGAGGCGGCCTTTTTAACATCCTTGGAAGGAATGATTGGGACACCGTTGTAAGTAGCCACAATGAAACCAGCCTCAACACCGGGCACACCCTTCACACCGTTGAAGGTGGGGGTGACTCGCTTCTCTTCCATGAACCGCTGTTGGGCTTGGAGGAGTTGCTGAATGCGCATCAAGGTGTCGTAGCCCGTAAGGATAACCTTCGGGTTGCCACCACGGACCCAAATCTTTTGGAAAAGGTCGTCAATGTGGTCAAGACTGAGCACACGGTTGGTGTTGTGGGTTCCGGAAACATTCTCTTCGGCGTAAGACCAAGAGTTTGCAGCGGCATCACGGTCAATGCTGTAAATGTCAGCATCAGCGTCACTCGTCAAGTAGCCGTTTGCGTTGGTCATTGAAGAGCCGAGCGTAATGCGGTCCAAAGACTCGTAGTCGTTACCAGCAGGTTCGTCAGCGTCCTCAAGGAGCATTTTGTTGATTTCTTCTGCGTGGTGCTTACCCATTTCTTCCTTGAGGATGGAACGGATGTCGCCAAGACCGTCGTCCTTGTCGTTAAGGAAGATGGCCATTTCGCTCATGTCAAAGGTGTGAGCGATGGTCTTTGGCTTTGCAGCGATGTTTTGGAAGGTTGGCTTGGTCGTGTCGGGCAAGGTGCCGTTCTCAGCGATGCCGCCACCCTTGGAGGAGTCGGGGCGAGCCGTGACAACACGCCATCCACTTCGGTCCCAAGGCTTCTTTGGAAGGATGGAGAAGGCGTTGAACTCTTGGTTCAACTGGCTCCAAACTTTGCGTCCGTAGATGGCTTGGTAGGTACCAGCCGTGGTGGACAACATTGGTGCGTCAGCCTTCAAAAGTTCGCTACCGGAGTAGGCGTAGCCCATGTTGGAGCCAGCGCCGTAGTAGTAGCGTTCCATGTCGTTGATTGTGCGTAGGTAATTTCGTGCCATATTTCATCTCTCCTTTCAGTTAAATGCTCTCCCAGCCAGTTGATGGACTTCGTCCCATGACATGTTCGCCAAATCTTGGGTGGAAGGAACGGTAATGGAAGGTGCGGCTTCCGACTTGCGGAGAGTCGTACCTTCGCCAGTGGCGAGGGAGTCAATGCGCTCACTGAGAGCAGTGACTGCCTTTTCAATGGAGGCGAGTGGGCCACGAGCGTCAAACTCGGAAGCACGGCGAGACTCAATTTCAGCCGTCTGCTCTTTGGCAAGGCGGTCAGCAAAGACAGCGCCAAGACTGGTTTTGAGTTGCTTCTCAATGGAAGCAGCCTTGTAAGCAGCATAGGCTTCCTCAACTTGTGCCGGGGTCAAGTCCGATGGGGACAAGAAGCCCTTGGAGACATCGCCGCTGCTGGAGCCGCTGTTGAGTTTGCCGATGGCGTTGGTAGAAGGAGAGCCGTTTTCTTGGACTCGTCCCTTCGCCTGTGCAGCAAAGTATTGTGCACCGTCGGTGGAACCGAGGTCCGAACCAAGGTTGGCCTTGGAGAGTTGGTCAAAGTGCAAGCGGGCACCGTCAGTGTCCACTCCAGCGGATTTGAGAGTGTTCTCCATCCAGTGGAGGTAGTCTTCGGTAATCACATCGCTGTATTCGCTTTTGGCGTACATGCCTTCTTTTTCGTCTTCTTCGGCCATTTCGTCACCTTTGTCTTCTTCGGTTTTTTTGTCTTCGGGTTTGTCGTCGTCTCTCTTGTCCTTCATGTGCTCCTTCAAACCTTCGGGCATTTCGCCCTCGCCTTTTTCCATGGCATCCAGTCGCAGGTTAATTCGGTCAAGAACTGACGAGAGTTCGCTCATTGCTTCGTTTTCGTTGGTCATTGTGGTGTCCTCCTTCAATATGCGGAAGGTCGCTTCGGGGTTGATACCCTTTTCACAAATGGTAACTTCATGCAGTTCCAGTTTGGAGATTTCCGTGTAGTCGCCATGTTGGCTGTCGGATTTGTTGACACGCTTGAAAGCCTGCCCTCCAATACTGAATCCACGAAGGGACCCTTTGCGAATCTCGTTAGCCACTTCTCGGGCTTTCTCAATGTCGTCACGCACCTTGATGACGACAAAAAGGCCGGCATCATCAACGCCGGACTTCCAAAGTCGGCCACTGCTATCAGTGTACGAGTCAATAACGCTACCGACTTGAATGTTGGAGTGAGCCAACTGAACATTGCGAAACTCTTGAGACTTCATGAAGCCATCAAAAGCATTCTTGAGTGCGTCTCGGGTAATCAAATCCCCTTGCTTGTCCACCATCTCAACGGAGGCGTAGCCTGCAACGACAAGGTCACCACTGCTCTTGAGAACCGAAATACTACCCGTCTGTGAGAACGGGGAGGTTCGGAGAGGGGAGGCCATCATTGCTGGCGAATACTCCTGTCATGGTATTTAATCAGTATGGATGACGGCTTTTTCATCAGTGAGTTCTAAATTGTCTTGCAGTGCACCGCTTTCCTTGGGTTTGCGCTTGTCTTCTGCACGCTCTTTGTTTTCCCGCTCAATGTCGCGGACATCATAATCCGGCATGGTTTTAGCATCATTGAGGTTTGTAGGCCCACTGGGTGATTCTATAGGTGTACCGTAATCAAACCCGAGCCCTTTAGCCCCACCATGATAATCGCCAACGGCACCTACACTGCTTTTCTCCAATAATCGCTCTAACAGAATCAAACTTTTGCTCAAAAGGTGCTGTTTCTTTTGTTTCCATTCAGTGTCCTTTACTTTGTGCGGTTGGGTGAGTGGCTTTGCAGGCTCAACGGACTCCTTTACCTCGGACTTTTCTTCAATCTCCAATTCTCCTTTGAGTAGGACACCTACGACGGGTGACCAAAACGGTCGCTGACTTTCACTGAGTCGCAGGACATACGGGTTGTCCGCTTGAGGCGTGTGAACTGACCACTCGTCGTCTCGCATAGACGCTTTGTAGATTACTGCATCGTCGCCAATTTTGATTTGAACATACCTGCCTTTGCGGAACACTTCTACAGGGTGATGATACAGTTCTCCTTTTGCAAGCATGGATAAGGATTCGGAACTTACCAGTCCTTCGCCTTCGGCTTCACCTTCAATTTTCGGAGCATGAACCGTGTAGACTTTTTGTCGCTCCGAAGCCTCAGTTTCCGTCACATTGGTGACATCTACCCGCACCAAGTCCCCTACATCGTACTTGTCTTCACTTTGGAACGATGCGCCGACATCCATGTAGTCGTTACCCTCGTGCTCTACTTTGCGGTCACCCAAGTCTTCCCCATGTGCGATAGGGCCAGTGCCCAGCCGATAGTGATACGGGCCATCACCGCGTCGGTCAAGTACCATCAGCACCACCTCCGAACCGGGTTGCAGCATCACCCACTTTGGGTGCCGAGGCTCACCTTTCATGTAAGCCGACTTAGCGTCTCGCATCAAAATGCGTGGTCCTTCCAAGTTCTTGACAGCCGACTTCAAACCAGCATCATCAGTGAGTTTCGTGTCGGAGGCACTGGGAGTATGCACCATTTCCACACTTTCAAGAGCGCCCCGCATAATTTTGATACGCTCTTGGATGGGCATGTCGTAAGTGTCATTACCGTCAAACTCCAATATGTCAAAAATGTGGATAACATCCTTGCCGCGAATAGCGTCAATCACGAAGTCCTTTTCACTGACTTTCTTGAACGCCTCCTTTTCTTCATCCGAAAGGTCGGCCTTTGATTCAACCTTATCATTCTTTTTCGTGACGAAAAAACGAGGGCCCTCGGGAAAGTCACTGACAATCCAATCGCCAGTAAACCCTTTCAAATACTCCATATCGTCCAATTCAAAAATACGATGCATGGCTTGCAGCGAAGGCACACCGTCCGGCATATCCTTACGGATATAGTCCGGATTTGTCAGCGAAGCCAAAAGCGAAGGCCCATCCATCTTATTTGTCGGAGCCGTTACTTCTTCATTACGGCTTCGCCCAAGGAGATTCTTTCGTTTACCTCTTGGTTGCCTTTCAATTGGTACATCCGAGCGATGGTCGCCAAAGTAATTACGGTGCATCGGGGCAAGCGCATGAGCGTTCTCCAAAGTAGGCGTCACCAACGATAATGGCTCGGGCTCATCCAGTCGGTACACCACCGGCTTACCGCTTTCGTCAAGGTACATACCGAGCGTAACATCGTGCACTGTTCCCCATTCCATGCGGTAAGCAGGGCTGTCGTAAAGCGACTGGATTCCGTAGTTTTCATGGGTCCCTGCCCCTCCACCAATTTTCTTGGGTTTAAGTTCCTTGACCTTTTCTACAATGTTTTGCATGATTTTTGGCTCATGTTCGGGAAGCAAAACGATAAACGAATCAAGAATGCCGATGCGCTTTTCCGCCCGATTGTCAACCTTGTCAGCAATTTTCTTTCCTTTGATTCGGCGGGGCTGTATGGCTTTGTTGTCAGCCAAAAAGTCGTCATCAGCAAGCAACATACCGTTAGCACTCGCCCGACTTCGGTGACCTAAAGTATTCTTGACTTCTTGAAGAGCCGAGAATATTTTTGCTCTTCGCTGGTGACGACGCCTCATGGGGTCGCCTGCGACAAGCGATTCTCGTTCTTCGGGGCTAAGTTGACTTTGCTGACTCGGTTTCAATCCATGCTGACTTAGCATGACATGGGTATCATATTTTTGAGGTTCACCACGATGGATGTCATGCAGCATAACTTGCGACCGAGGGGCCGTTGTGTTTTGTGCACGGAACTTCTTTTTCTTCTCGCCGGTTTCGTCAAGGTAATACGACAAATCGTCGGTAAGGTGAGAATGAATGTCACCCATACCTTGTAGGTCGTATTCACTCAAATGCTCTCCCAAACCGCCTTGCAAAAACTCCTCAACAGGAAGAACATAGAAAGACTGGTCTTCGCCAAACTGGTCCTTCAATTTTTTGTAAACTGCCCTTAGCCTTTGAACAGCACTGTCTCGCGCAATATTTGTGCGACCCCGTACAACGGTACCCATTTCCGGGCGAGAGTCGTCACGCTCCACATTCTGCATACCCAAGGCCTCCAACCAGTCTTCTACATTCTGTGATAACGAAAGTGGAGCAGAACCCTTGTTGTTGTTGCTGGTTAATTGCCCAGCAAGTTTTTTCACGGCCAATGAAGCCACGCCAAGTGACTTGCCTTGTGCCCCAAGGGGCACCACATCCTCTTCATAAGTCGGCTGGAGTGCTTCTAATTTGTGATATGAGTTAGGGGCGTTGTTGGCGATAATGTTACCGTACATCATGGCCAGCGCCACCACAGTATCGGGAGTCATTTCTGCAAACGGGTCAAAGCCTTGTTTATAGGCTTCTTCTATGAACTTCTGCGCTCCTTGCTGTACAACGAAATTGTGGTCTTCAAGAAGTTTTTTGAAATTATCGTAGTGAGCATTTCGTAACTTTTTGTCTTCGGGGGCGACATAATGCTGGTCCAATTCACTTTCCAATTCATGAATGTGTGCACTATACTCTTTGAGTGCTTCCACCTTGGCATCAATTTTTTCTTGATGATGTGCGCTGGTATCATTGTTTTCTTCTTTGTAAGCGAGAAGTTCATCCAATGCCTCTTTGGTCTCAAGGTAGTCTTCATGAGCGTGCTCCAACTCTTCTTCTATTTGCATTACCCGCTCACGATGAGGGGCGTCTTCAAATTGCAGTTCTTCCGCAAGCGCATCCCTTTGTGCGATAAGTCCACCGCTGCGCATACCGGGTTCGGCAAACTCCGGAAGTTCTTCGGAATCAATCAACGACCCATATAACAAGTCTTCTTGCGCTTTGATAGCCGCCTTAATGTTGTTACTTGCCTTTTCCTTTTTCTCATCATCCATTTTAGCGTTGGCGACATTGCGAAGGTAGCCTTCCAATTTGGATATTTCTTGTTGCGCCACCAAAATATCGTGCTCAATGTCTTCAATAGACTCGGGTAATAGCCCACTGTCTCGCAAAGGAGAGGGGCCACCGCCACCTTCGGCACCTTGTTGGAAAAGAGCGTCTTCTTCCGTAGGTCCTCGTATGAGTCGGTTAAAGTCAGCGAGGCCAGTAGTGGTGTGATGAGCGTTATCGGGTATCTCCTTTGGGTGATGAATCCCCGACTGAGGGTTACCGGGAGGGGCTGTAAACCCGGCCAAGGTCGGAATAATATGATGAAGACGAGCAGTGATAAGGTCAACATTGGTATTGTTTAAATGGGCAAAGGGGTTATGACTGTCTACCAGCGTTTTAGATGGCCCCGTCTTTGCATGACTGATATGTTGTTGTTTATGCTCTTGCGCCTCGTTGTCCAAACCATTAGCGAGCAACTCGTGGTAGTAACGGTACTGCTCATTGTGATAAGGGCCTGCCCAACTATCCCTGTTACGACTATCGGCAGTATTTCCGGCAAACCTTCTTCTTGTAGAGACAGCATGGGGAGACATACCGACCCGTATATCTGTAGAATCCCTCACAGTGTAAACACCTCCTTCTAAAGTTGCGTTGACTCTCGGCTCACCAAAGGCAGCAGTCAGTCCTTCGGAGCCTTCTCTTGGTACGACCGTGCCTAATTCACCACGCCGCATGAGATTGATAGCCTGCCTTTGCGCAACAGCGTCTTCTTCACTTCCGAGGTCCCCTCGCATTGGGACAGTCGTCGGGTCACCTTTTCCTCCCGCTTCACTGTGCCTTCTCAAGCGTGCAAGTTTATCTTCGGGACTCTCTTGTTCAGCCTCAATAAACTTCGTGTCTACGGTCATGGGACCCTCGGTGTGAATGGTTTGACCAGTGGGTGATTGGAATGCACTATGCCTCATGTCGTGGACCGTGGTGTAGGTTTTCCCATGACCGCCTTCTCCATTAAAACTCCAATGCGAGGCCAATGTGTCGTGATGTCCTTTTGTATAGGCCTCCGGGTGAGCGCCTTCGCCCTCAGCGACTACTGAATGGCTGGTGTGGAACTGAGCGGCATTACTGACATCGTTTTGGAGTTTGAACATGTTGCGTTCATCATCGGTGATGTTGAGAAAGTCTTTGATGTCTTGAGGCGTCCATGTAACCATCTCGTCATTTGGGTCCCAGTCTTGGAAGAACGGATGTTCACCCTTTGGAATAAACTCGTAATCGTCTGTTCGCTTATTGTAACGAACACCCGCCGTCAGCATAAGTTGTTCCCGACCAACCCCACGAGGGGCCACTTTCCCGGTTTTTTTATTGGGGACGAAATGCTTTGAAGACAAAGGCTTCATGCGGTAAGTCTTGTTCCCGTCCTTGTCTCTATCAATTTGCAAAAAATCGTAACCGTATTGAGGCGCTTTTTGCCCTTTGTATTCTTTTCGGCGCTTGCGCTCTCGCTCGGTATGTTCTCTATGATAAGTCATCATGTCAGCGTAAAAAGACCTTCCCATCCCACTTTCCAAGCGATGATAAAAATAGGGACGACTATCCTTTGGACTTGAATCCTTTATCATGGGGGCTTGAATCGGGTTACCCGTACTGGTAGGCGACCTTACGAAGTGCCGATGATAGCCCGATTCTCGCTGAACTCTGCTGTACTTGGCGCGAGGTATGGAGAACTTCATGTCAAGCGAAGGAATCGCTTGCTGAGTCCGATTATCAGTTCCATGTTCATCCATGTGCCTGTAGACTTCCTCACGCTCAGCATGAGTCAGCCACTCCATACCGTGTAAGTAGTCGTACTCCCCCAACTTCCAATCGGGGTCGTTCCGCCACTTGTCTTCCATTTCATCTAAGTGCTTCTTACGAAGGAGTCGGTCTATGGCTTCTTCACTTTCACCTTGTTGAACGAGGCCTTGCATCCAGTCGTAAAGAGTGTCCCCCTGTTCATTCAAGGGCAAATCCAGCCAGTCTTGATAATGGTTTTCGTACAAGGCATGGCTGGTATGTTCGCTTTGCAAAAAGCCCATGTTGGCCGGATTAAGAATAGCATTGTGCCTTCCACCGGTACCCGAAGTCATGTGATACTGTACCCAAGCCATTTCCTTCTCAGCGTCTAATTTGGATTTACCCGACCCATAAAAGGAGCGAACCTTGCGGATAAAAGCAGGTGGAATATTGACCCTCTCACCATTCGCCAGTGTTCCGCGATGAGCCCGTAACATCGGATTGAACTCCGGATGCATCACCGAAGTGTCGGGATAATGGCCCGCATCCGAATACTGTTGAGCGAACGATGGTTCATTGATGGCCTCATAAGTCCAACGGCCGGGCATTTCCCCAATGTTGCTGATACCTGCCGTCCGCCCAACATGCGGATGTGCTGTAGCCATCGTTTCTTGCACAAACGAGCCACCTCCCCCGCTTTCAAAATCGGGAGCAGGTTGCTCAACGCCTTCTACTCCAGTAATTACAGCATTTAACCTGTCGTCAAGCGTTTTAGCACTCGTGACTTGTTCAGCCACCTCAAACTCGTCTTTGAGGAGGATGTCGTCCGACACGCCGTCACCGCCTTCAAAGGCGGCTTTGGAGTTTCTGCACCGCTTTGCGAAGTTCACTCACAGCAAACTTATGCTCATCAGCGCCGACAAGGCTCTTCTGCACTTTTTGCGAGCCGCCGTCAAGGAAGTGAGCGTCCAAGGTGGACAAAGCCGTGGGGTAGTGTGGGTTCTTGTCAAGAATGTCGGACTTTTCCGAAATGGCTCCTTTGTTCGCTACATCCTCCACGCTGATGAGGCGTTGGTTGGTGCTGAAATATTGATTCTGCACTCCTGTCTCACCGCCCACTTGAACATGGAATTGCACATCGTTAAGGTCCGTGCCCTCTTTTTGTGAAAAGTTGAGACCTTGCTCTTTAAGCAATCGCTGTTCCAAGTCTACTGCTGCTTTGAGTAGTTGGTCAAACTCCGGGTCCCGTGGTTCAAATCGTGGCTTCATATTATCACTCCATTCCTGTTTGGTTGCCGAGTGCCCCTGCATTCTTGGCTTCGGCAGCAAGTAGATGAATGTCTCCCCAATCCATTTCATGGAACTCTTGATTGGTTGCGGGGATGTCAATGCCGCTACCGTTATCGTTTTTCAAAATGTCAAAGTGCGAGTCACCTCGGAAAAGGTCGGGCATAACATCTACGGGTGCAGTAGTTTTACGAGACACAAATCCGGCTTTCTTTAGTAGGGCTGCTGGGTCACCCACCAGTCCTTTGAGCACTTCATTTTCGGCTTTCAACACTTGCAAGTTGCTGTCCATGACTTCCATTTTTGAAATCAGTGCATTCATCAATCGTTCTGCAACGCCCTCTCCGCTGTCGTCAGTCAATTGATTCACCTCAAAGTGTACGGTTGTTACGCCGGCTCATGATTGGGCCAGTACGAGAAGTTCGGATGGTGCCCGGAAGCACACGCTCGGTGGTGGGATGGACCGATTGAACTTGGTTGAACTTGCGGATGGGCACACCGCCAGCGTAGATGTCGTTTACACCGACAGTTGGGGGCACCGCCGACTTGGCGATTGCCGAAGAAACATCCTCGGACAGATATTCGGCAAACTTGCGAACCTCGTTGATGTGGTCAATTGCACTGTTTTGGTCGTTTTGCTCTAAGGCTTTGTAAAAAGCATCAACATGACTACGCATTTTACGCGCCATTGGGTCCAACTTCAAGAGGTCCATGCCTATCCCACCACCTTCATTGTCTTTAACTTTGCTTCAAAAACCACCTATATTCCGCCGGGCCTGTTCAACTGGTCCGGCTACGGGTCCTCGTTGTTGAACGCTCCCAATCGGAGAGCCGCTGCCCGGCGTAGTGTAATTTTGAGGGCTTGCTGGACCACGGTTTCGTAGGCCAGCGCCCTGTCCACCGGGGTTCATAGCCGCCATACCCGCACTGGCGGCACCTGCAAGACTACCCGCTAATTGTGGAGGAATATTGCGCGTAGGTAGACCGCCGGGCTGCGCTATAGGCTGCGGACCGCCGGGCATGCCGGGCATGCCGGGCATACCGGGTTGACCCGGAGGCATCTCTTGCTTCTTGTAGATGAAGCGAATATCTCGTCCCCCTTCTTCAATGAGTTCGGCTTGATAGCCCAGTTGCGCCATCCGCTGGGCGATGTTGACTTCCATTTCGTCACGGCGCAGGCGGGTGACTTCGTCTTCTTCTTCATTGGGATAAAGCGTAAGTTTCCAGTCGCTTACATCCATTTCCTCCATCAAACGAGGGAACAAGTTTTCGGTGTAAACCTTGTGACCTGCCTCAACAGCACGATTGGTTACAAGGATTTGCAACCCCTCGTTGTTCAACCCACCGGATTTACCGGTGTCCATCATGAACACATTGGACACGCCGTAAAAAGCAGCGATACGAGTTCGCATTTCATCACGAACTGAAATGTATTGCATTTCTTCCAGCGTGTCCATGAACTTAACCCAGTTGACGCCACCACGACCTTGCTGACTCTCTACAGCAATTTTGGGAATGTAGTGAGGGTCACGCTCCAACTTTTCATCTACACCTTTCCAAAAGGATTTCATGGATTCTACATTGTCCGTCGTGATTGAAATTAAACCACGAGGAACACGGCGCTTTGAATAAGCCGTGTACATGTAGTTGTCCATGGCCGTGAGCGTCATGGCCTGTCGCCAAATCGTAGCCACTGGTGAACGACCGTAGAGTTTGGACGGGTGGTACTTGCTCACATGAATGACTTCGCCTTCAATGTAATATTGAGACTTCCCTGCACCCGCTGTATTTACATGGTGTACATCCTCAAGTTCGTGCCCACAGGTTTCACAATTCTTATCGCGCTCGGTGTACCCCCGCACTTGGTCCCGATGAAGAGGGCAGACTTTGTAACGACCGCCACGAACACCACGCTTATCAGCCACAATTCGCATAAAAATGGGGTCACCTCGCAAAATCTCTTTGATACGATAAAATTGAATCTCATTGGACTCGGGGTCTACATAATACTCCTTGACCAAAACCATGAAGGCATCATCAACGATGTTCAAATCATACTCAATCTCCCGCAGGACATCAATAAACCGCTGCTCCATACTGTTGCGCTGTTCAATCAACCACTTGGGGTAAACGAGGTTGTCGGGGTCGGGTTTTTGCAACTCAGTTGATTCGCACTGCGTACACATCTCTACATCGTGCTGATATTCTTTGTCACACACCATGCATTTGCGATGGTACGCCTTTTCCCAATAGTAACCTCGGCGGAAAATCTCCTGTTGAAGTGTGGTGATAACCGTTCTCAAAATTACATTTTCATGCGCCACTGAATAAAGAGCAGGGATAGTGATACCCTGCATGATAACAGGTTCTTGAATGCCCGTAGTCCACAAGGGCATTTGTGGCTCGGGCGTTCTTCGGCGACGGAACCGGTCGGTAAGCCCACTCAAGGCTCGTGCTACTCTACCCTGTTCTTCCGCCATCACAACACCTCTTTCCAACCCATCACTGTGTCTTTGTCAATTGTCCAATCACCCATTTTTTTGGCCAGCGTATCGGGGTCGTCTTTCCAATTTTCATGCTGAACAAACAATCGGAGTTGTTCTTTGAGGAGGGGGTCCTCTTCTTTTAGGCATCGGAGAGCGGCTTTAGCCTGCATTGATTTTAATTGCAAGTGAGGCAGGATGCCTTCCAAAACTTTCTTGACATCACCTTTGGATTGAAAATTGACACGATGAACGGTTCGGTTGCTGTTTTTACCCACCACTTCATTGAGGCTTAACACGCCGCAGCCAAGCGTCTTTTGCAATCGCTCGCAGTGTATTTTCCCACGGTCACCTGTAGCCACTGCCGAGGCCCGCACTTCTCCGCGCTTTGTAATGTAGATTGAGCCGTCCGCATCAAAGAATCCGGCAGCATATGCCCATGGGTCTTTGACGATAATGCCGTGTGAAGCAAGTACCGCATATTCTCCCCTGCGTGCGGTTTTGATAATGTCCATTTCTTCGCCGTACATTTTCAACAGTTGAGCGAGGCGTGGGGCTTCAATGCGCTTGACACCTTTCTCTATGAGATTTGCCGTAATGTCTCTTGCACCCATGTGACCTTTGTCAACCAGTTCCGCTTTAGCCATTTCCATCCAATTCCGCTGCTCTTTGGTAAGCGTATCAATTTGGTGCAAACCGCTGCGCCACATTTTCTTAGCGTCTTGCCTTTGTTGCATAGCGTTGACCCAAGCATTACGCTCTTCATCGCCCCAAACATCTTCAAACTCGTCCAACATTTTGAGAGTTTCGTCCGCAACTTCCCACATAACACATGCTCTACGCAAAGTGTTTTCTCGGGATTTTGAAAAAAGCCTCAACGACTTTAAGTTCCTATCGCTTAATCCCAAATTGCGTATGGTGTCGTAATGCTGATTTGCCCAAGGGATGGACTCCAAAGTTTTCTGCACTTCTTCTGCTTTCAACCTACGAACGCTTTCAATGGCTTTGTCAATTTCATCACGCATGTCTTTCATATGCCGACGCGCTTTTTTGAAGTTTTTAACCACCTCTTCTGCGTCCTTGCCGAAATGGCTAACGAACCAAGAGTCTCCATTTACCGGAAACTCGTGAGACTCAACAAAAATGTCAACAGGTTCCTCCGCACGGGGTAAAGCCTCTTTAGCGATAATGATGGCCGTTGAGGGGTCACGCTTCACAAGGGGGTGATGCGACAAAGTGGAGGCTACCATGTTACCCAACTCATCGCCCAAGTCAACAAAGGATTGACCTTGTCCTACTTTCAATGACGGCCACATATCACACCCTCCCTTTGCGGGGTGGGGCTCTCACCTTATGAGAGTTTAGGTCCCTAAGCGACAAAAATATCATCTCCCCCAAATCGCACATCGCGCATGCTTGGCGCTCCCAAGAACCAGTCGTCAAACCCGGGCAAGTCATCATCGTCCAGCAACATCACGCTGCCCTTGAACTCCTTTGTCCCCCAATTGGCGAGGGCTACCGCCATGGCCAAGTCGTCGTGACTACCTACCGACTCAAGTCGCCCGTTGCGTTTCATACCGAAACGACTGAGTTGAGTCTCCAAAATCCTTGTGTATTCTTTGCTCTTCTCATCGCCCCATGGAGTTTTGAGTTGTCCCTGCTCAAACGCCAACAGCAAACTCATGAACATGGACTCCTTTCGCTGACGAGTGGTCATGAAAGTCTTGATGGGAATATCGTCCCTCATATCCCTCAATTCAGCCTCAAACATACGCTGGAAGTTATTGCCTTCCAGTTCAATAAGGTCGGGCTGAAACCGATTGTTGAGGAGAAGCATGCGTTTCTTTTGCGCCATCCCTCCAAGGCCCTTTTCATTGACGACATGGATGATTTGCTTGGTACCGTCACCGGGAACAGTGCGAATCACCACCATAGCCGTGTAGTCAGCGTTCTTATCCGAAGCGATTGCGGGGTCCCAGCCAATAAAGTGCTGGCCGAATAACCCAGCCTTCTCACCATTTTCATCGTAGTCGTACTCGGCATAGTCCATGACCTTGAGATTTGGGTCCCGGGCCGATTCAAGCAAACTGTGCGGAAACATGCTGGAAGTGTCATGAATGGGTTCACACAAATATTCACGGGCAAACCGAATAGCGGGCATGGACGATTCACGCATTTTGAGTGCTTCCAAATCCCATCGCTCCGGCCACAAGGCTTCACCTTTGTCGTTGATAGCGGGATATGTCTCCACCGTAAAGGTGTCCTTTTCTTCCAACTCGGCGTACAGGTCGTCATAGGAAAACGGAGTGCCGACCATCATCATACGACCCGTGTGGTGCAACACAGGGAGAAGAACGGTATAGAACCAGTCAGCCGCACGCTGCAATTCACCTGTGGTCGTTCCCCACAGAATGTCGTCACACACCACAACATCGGGGTGAAACCCACGGGTAGCGCCGCCGACCGACTTGGCCATGATACGGCTACCGTTAGTGAACTCAAAGTAGGATTTAGCCCACGGCTTGCCAGCAGGCTTGAGATGTTTGAGCAAGTCCGTGCCCTCAATGTTGCTGCGAATAAAGCGCATGTGCTCAAGGGTCTGCTCAAGACTGTGACTGAACACCATAATGTGCGTGTTAGGCTGGAACGCCCCCAGCCACAAAGCATAGGACATAAAGAACACTGACTTGCCGTGGTCACGGGACGCTTTCACACAGTAGTAGCGGTTTTCATTCAACCCCTTTTCCCAACAGGCGTGATGATAGGAATAATCAAACCCCAAAATCTCATGAAAGAAATACTTGAAACTCTTCTTGCACATCTCGGTGTCCACTTGCTGAACAAGGTCTTTGATAGCAGGATTATCACTCACTGCGAACCACCTTGTCGTAGCATACCTTCGCGTATAAGAGCAGCAATTTGTTCGGGGGTTAGTTGCGACGAGGCGTTATTTGACTGTTGTTGAGCAAGGTCAGTACCAAGTCCCGCAGGACTTTGAGGTTCTTGCCCCAACTGGTTTAGCCCTTCGCTGTCATGGTCCGTGTGCTGAGGGTCTATGTTAGCATCCCGTTGGGCTTCGGCTAAGACGCCGCCTTGGGGGGGAGGTATAGGAGCCGCTGTATTAGCCGCTGGTGGAGGTGGTGATGACGGCACTTCTACAAGTGGGTGACCCGCTGCTCTCAGTGCTTCTCTAAGGTTGCGTATATGCTCCAAATATGAGTCGTCTATTCCCCCCATTTCTTCAAGTTGTCTTGGAGTGAAATCTCTCAATGCTCGGGCCCTCGCCAAATCCTCCCGTCTGACTTCTCTACGCTCTCGTGCGGCTTGCGCTTCTGCCTCTCGTTCTGCCTCAGCCGCTTCGGCCTCTCGGAAATCATTAATCATGGATTGAGGAGTGCGACGAACCCTCACCTTATCTCGCAACTGACTAACAACGCCTTGCGTGTTAGCGCCAGCAGGTGCGTTGATTCGGTCCTGCGCTTCCTCCGCACGCTCCACTCGTCGGCGCATGCGTTCTACACCTTCGGCTCGCCCTTGCTTAGCCCTTGACTGCTCTTCAAGAGCAAGTTCTGCACGACGACCTCTACCTACAGTTTTACCAGCAATACCTCCCATCAAACCAGCACCTTGAGCACCACCTGCGTACATACCGCCCAACAAACCACCAAGGCTACGATGTTTACCTGTAAGCCCACCAAGTACACCGACTAATCCACCAGCAAGTCCGGCTAAACGCTCCCGCTTTGACGGAGCCCCTCGTGCACCCCCTCTTTCTTGCTCAAAGTACATGCTGGGCTTACCGCTCATGTCGTATTGAATACGAGGGCGGGCCTTGACCAGCACTTCGCCCTTCATCAAACGCCACCTCCAAAGGTGACCTTGACCGCCTTGACGATTTCGGGGCCGACATTCCAGTCGTTTGCCACGCGATGCCAGTCGCCGTGCGAGTGGTAGATGCCGTGAACATCCATTACACTGATACCCAACGACTGAGCCACTTCACTTACATCATCGGACTTGGTGATAAGTGAGCGATACTGGACCAGCGACTTGACCACCGAGTCTTGCCGAGCCTCTTTGAGTTGGATGCGCTCCATGGTCTTGAGCAGGTCGCTAACTGTTCGCTCTTCGGAAAGGACGAAACTGCCGTCGTCCAGTCGTTGTTGGAACGATGCTCGGCGGGGACCTACCTCTTGAGGTAGAGCCGCTGACGCAAGTTGGCCGACAAGTGGGGCTTCCTCTATACCCGCCAACTGCTGTCGCAACGCTGCAACCTCGTCCATGCGAGTGGGTGCAGCAGTTTCCTCCACAGCCTGCCGAGGAGGAGGTGGCCTTTCTGTGTTTTCTGCAAGCATCTGCCCTGTTCTTTCTTTTGCCTTATCCGATGCTGGCGAAACTCCTGTTGGTGAGGCATCAATGTGAGGGAGCCAATGGGGAGGTACTTCGGAAGGAATAGCGTGGTCCGGATGTTTGTTATGGGGTTCGGGAAGTTTTCCTGTGGCCCTCGTCATTTGCCCGGAATGGGCTGGAGTTTCCTTCATTTGGTCCGCAAAGGCTCTATACTTTTCACGATTACCTTCTGTATAAGCAGTGTTTTTGTGCTCATAGTCAATGTTGCGGAATTGCTCAGTTGCCATCTGCCACGATTCTTCTCGGGTGTCCGCCTTACCAGCGTCAAAGAGGTTCATAGCGTGAACCCACGGAATAGCGTATAAGTGGCGAGATTGCTTCAAACCGCGATGTCGCGAGTCACCTTTACGCGTACCAATAGAAGATAACACTGACTGATATCGCGAAGAGTTCATATCAACTCCCAGTTGCTGAGCAATGTTTCGCAAAATGGCGGGACCTTGGTTACCTTCTTGAACTTGGTGCCTATCGCCTCCTATAATGAATTGTGAAATAGGCATTTCAGCATACGCTATTGCATCCTCATCGTTGATAGGGATTCCAACTTTTTCCAATTCGTACTTTATTTCTTGAGCGCGATTAAGGATAGTTTTCGGGTCTTCCCCTTGCTTCCCAGTACGACTCCTTGCGCCTTTATTACCTGTCGGCCGGCTAAACAAAGCATTGGGCATAAAGTCAATGACATCCAATGCGTGGTAATTTTCAAGAGCCTTGCCGGATTTATGCTTTGGGTGCATACCGCTGGACTGTGGGTCAAGAAAGTGCTTTTGTGCCTCCTCACGACTCATAGGCTGCACTCGTTGAAAAGTCAAATCCTGTAGACGCACCTTTGGACCGGTCAAGTAACTCATTGTATCGGATGGAGGCAACTCAATACCTTGCGTTCGGTAAAACTCACGAAACACATCGTATGCTCCTTTGGTGCTTTCCCACATGGGGTGAATACCACCGTCAATCCACATCCCCGTATCAGCCCCACGAAGGTCATGCAAATTGCCTTGATTTGTGGAGTAGTTGTATTGACGCCCGTCGGGACTATGTGTTTGCCTTGCACTTTTTTCAGCATCGCCGTCAAAGCCCGTAGCAGTGTTGAGTCGCCACAAAACACTGTTGATAGGTGCTAAGGGCTGGTCAGCGGTTAGGTTATGCTTGTCAATACCAATTTGAAACAATTGCTCCGTTGCTTTTTTGTTCCACATGTCCGGGCGACCTTGTTCGGTAACTGCCTTTTCAAGTCGCTTGGTCATGTCGTATATCATGTAATCAAGTGGGTGCATGCTTTCCGGACGACCGTCGCCGTGCTTTTTGGAATATAGCAACTCACCTGTTTTGAAATCGTGACCAAACGGCGGATGATGGGCCCGTATTCCTTCGGGGCCTTCAAATTGGTCGTACCAAGGGTTGTCAATTGGGGGATTCAATGCCGCTTCGGGTGCCCACTCACGGATAGGAAAAGTTTCATTTTCACCAATGTGGTACAGACCGTACGACTTACGCAGTATCATTTGTTTCTTTACAACGCTCCAAGCATGGTGAAGCATGTCGGGGATGTAAAAGTCCCCACGACTTTCAGCCAAATCGTGTGACGAATAATGGACGCGGAACATTAAGCCGTCCTCCCACTACCCCTGCTCACAAAGTGATGACCGGAGGCACCGGCAGAACGGTACTCATCAGCCTCTTTGTTGTCAGTGCCCCCTTGAGGCTGGGTAGTTTCACCATCACGGTGTCCAGCCTCACCCTCTTTGGAAGTGCCTTTGCCGGACGGCGGTGCTTTCTTGGTTGACTCCTTGTGAGCGATGGCTCGCTTCAAGTCTCGCAAAATGTTGCGCAACTGGCTCAGTTGAAGGTAGCCGGAAGCCGACTTGAGAAGTGTTTGCACTTCTTGAAGTTCGGACTTCATGGTCATGGGCTTGAACTCTGTACGGCGCTCGGGGTTGTGCCCTTGATAGGGCAAGGAAATGTTGCCCCGATTGGCCTGCATGGCTCGGGTACCGAGACTTTGGCGATATTTGTCGGGGAACAAGCGCAAAGGCTGCTTGGTTTCAAGTCCAAGGTGAGACATGTCAACGGCCAAGTCGGCTTGCGTAAGTCCGCCTTTCTCCGTACGAGGGCTGAGTGTGCGAGCCTGTCGCTTTGCACGCATGTTTGTTGCTTGCTTTTGACGAGAGCGGCCACCGGGGGGAGCCTTGAACGGCTGTGTTGCGAACGGACTTTGCTCTTTAAGCAATTGAAAAGCAATTTCCATTGGCTCACTGGCCATAATAGTCTGTTGCCCATACGGGCTGAGCGCCTGTGCACCAAAACTGATACTGGCTTCGGGGGAGCCTGTGCCCGGGGAGCCAGTGATGTCACTCAATTCTGCTTGATTGGCCATGGGCGTTTCTTCCATCATGTCCTCTTGGGGCTCCTCGGGAGGCATAGCCATCGGCATACCCATGTCCGGCTCAGCCTGTTCAATATTGAACTTGAGATGAGGAAGTTCACGAGTTTTGACAGCCTCCTCCTTGTCCTTCATTTTTTTGTCTTTCACTTCCTCTTCGTGTTCGGGCGAACCCTTACCGTGGCGATAGTCCTCACCATCGGTATAGAGGTGGTCCGATTCGGACCGAGGAGAATACATACGGGTATCGCTACCAGTACCCATACTACCAACCATGCTCAATCCTCCTGCTCCAGCATGCCTTGGATGTCAATGTCGTCACCTTCCTGCGTAAGCAGTGCTTCTTTGACGCGCTTCCAAGTATCGGGACTCTCTTTAGCCATTTCAAGTTTAAGGATGTTGATGGTGTTTGCAACCATTTTTTCCTCCGGCTCAACCCACGCTTTTTGAAATGAAGTCAAGTCTTTGATGGACTCACGAATCTCTTTGCTCAATTTAACCATGTCCGACACCGCCCCGTCGTCGTGAATGCTCACTTCGTCCATGTAACGAGACAACTTCTCGTTGAGTCGCTCGGTGTTGTGCCGGAGAATATCGGCTTCTTGACCAACTTTGATGGAAACAATTGCGGAAGCACTTTGCTTAACGATGGGCTGGAAATGACTTTTCATGTGCTTATACACCGTTGCTTCACTACAATTTAATTCATCTGCAATCTCTTGACTGGTCATACCTTCGTCAAAATAGGCAACTTCGTACATACTCCGCTGGTCGTCTGTGCACAAAACGCAACGATAATTGGAGCCGTCTAAGTTTTCACCTGCGTGGTTTCGCATGTGTCGTTCGGCGGTATTGGTACGCCACCCTTTGTCTCGGTCCAATGTCCGTGCATCAGCGATGCCTTGGGCTATATTCATCTCAAGGTCTTCTCGGTCGGGGTCATTACAAAAAGCGCAAGAACGCTTGGTCTGCCGACCTCCCATGACTGGGCCATGCACCGTCCAACGATAAGGCTTTAGGAGAAAGGGTTGAGCGGGCTATGTGCCGAGGCTCCCCAAAATAGAGGTAAAAGTTGCTGGAATACCGATGTCAAAAGACACCGCAGTTTCCTTATCAAAGGCAGCAAGAGATGTTGCTTTGAGGCGTAAGGTGTCTCCCGAAGAGCGCAATCGGAGACTGAGTATTTGTCAAGAGTGCCCAAGTTGGACAGGTACACGGTGCAAAGAGTGCGGATGCATCATGCGGACGAAGGCTTCACTCAAATCATCCACTTGTCCCCAAGACAAATGGTGACTATTGTTGCGAAATACGGGTGTAAATACCCGTAGCAAGGAGAATTGCACCCATCATAGCGCCCATCATGTAGGCCATCATGTCGGAACTCAAGTTACCACTGCCTGTCAAAAGAATCAGTGAGAGCGTAACAATGATGGTCAAAACTTGTACCATGACCATATCTACGATAACGCTTTTCTTTGGAGCGAAAATGTCACGGGTTGACATCGCAAACCCATAGTAAAAGTTTGGAGTGCTCTTATCCATCATATCAGCGACCTCCCATCATACTGCGGGCAAAGGAGCCGACACCGCCACCCACCTTTTGCATCATACCTTCGTCAGCCAATGCTGCTTGGAGAGCGCCGCCCATCAGCGATTGCTGGGCCATAGCAAGGATTTGCTGTTGCTGCATCTCGGCTTGCTGAATGTTTTGCTGACTGATGCTTTGAAGTTGGTTAAATTGACTGGTGACATTCTCTGCACTCATCGTTTGAAGGGACGGCGGAAGCGAAGCAATGTCCATTTTCATCGTACCGTCGTCTTCGTTGATGACAAAAGTAGCGTTTTTCAACACTTCAAGCACTGAAAAACTAACAAGGTCGTTCATCATTTGCAAAAGTGTCGCCATTTGGGCTGATGCTACGAACCTATCCATAGGTGCAACAGAGCGCATGAGTGCTAATTGGATTTCAATTTCGCTTGGCGGGGCCACTGGTTGTTGCATCGTGGCGGGATTTATACCCATACCTTGCACCATGCCCCCTCCAAAGGAACTTTGACCAAAGTTCTGCATAGCATTGTGCTGGGGTTGACCGAAAGCAAAGGGTTGCTGAGGGGAGCCGGTGGGTGCACCAAGGTTGAGTGCGCCATTTTGTTGCTGATTGTTACCGAATAGCATGCTTTCACCTACTTTCAAGGCTGCCCTTGGTCAAACTGAGGGCCATTCTGTTCTTCAACCTGTTGGCCAACAGGTGATTCGGGCAATGTAATTCCTACTTTACCCACTGCATCAAGAATACTGGGTGGGTTTTGCTGACCCATTTGGCCCAATTCTTGCTGAAATATGCGTAAATCAAAGACAATCATGGTCACATCATTCATTTTTGACACCGGATTTTGGTAATGAAGGATTGAAATACCGCTTGTTTGGCGAGAATCCTGCTCTAATTGCTTGAAAAAAGGCTCATATTTGGCCAAAAATTGGGGTGTATTGTCCTTCTTTTTGACGATTGAGATGGGTACAGCGACGGTAGAAACGCCTTTTTTGACCATTTCACGCATGCCGGATTTGCTGTTTTGGCGTACTTTGTCGTTTTCATCCTCCCATTTACACAGTAAATGGTACAAATGAAGGTGTTCGGGGCAATATGTACCCCTCATTTTACGCCCATCAGTGACATTTTCAGCCGCTACGAAGGCTTGAACCTCTCCTGTGACCGGATTTGTCCAATAAAGGTCCCAAAGACTCTCCCCAGTGTCCTCATCACAGATTTTAGCGTACAAATTGTCATATTTGATGAGTTCAACACAGTCACAGCCGTCTACAACGCACCTTTCGTGCAGTTTGTTGTAGCGATACTTCATTCCAAGCCACCGAAGTGGGTTGAAAACGCTTCTTTTGCTCGGTTTGAGCAGTTTTCGGGCCTGTTTGATGTCCTTTTTGCGCGCTTTTCGGGAATCGGGGTGACGACTGGGGTAAAAATTGACTTTTGGGACCTCAATGTTGCTTTTTGCAGCCGCTTCTCGCATTCCCTGCTGCGCACCTTGCATTTCAATCAATTGTTCGTGGGAAAGGCTCCCTTGTTGCGATAATGCCGCCATTTGATTGGCGTCAAGGGCATATAAATTACCATTTGCGTGCTGAGGAACTTGCCCATAGCGTCGTAACCCATTCATTTTTACTCACCTCATGTAGATAGCATGTCAACCATCGTCATTTCCACATTCCAGCCAATTCGGGTAGCCATCATACCCCTTCGTGTGGGTATTCCGGCTTTCTGTAACCTCACAAGGTCTTCCCGAAACGGGTCAAAAATGCGGTGTTCCCCAAGTCGCTGCTGCTGCCAAAGTATGTTGGCTTGGTCGTCCCACCACTTATCAGCCTTGTTCGCCACCAATAAAATCACTTTTGGAGCATATTTTTTACCCTTTAGCCAACTTCGGAAGTTTCTGTACCGATATTGACGGTAAATAAGGGCGTCCACCAAGAACTTGAATCCTCCAACAGCATCAACGGTTGTGTCACCCCCAGCATTTGCACGGTCGTCAAACATGAACACTACTGCTTCTACATTACGGTTGACCATATCGTCTATCCAAAGGTTCCAAAAACGCTGTTCTCCGCCTATATCCGCCGAGTGAACCACCCGAGTCTCACCTTTATACTTAATACGCTTACGACTGGGGCGTGGTAAAAGGTATTTTCCGAGAACCTTTGCATGCTTGGTGCGCTTGTCAAGAGGTATTTCCTCCATTTCACCCGGTGTGGTCAAATATTTGTCCAATGTAGTCTTTCCAGTCAATGGTGGGCCGTATACGCCAACTCGTCGCGGAATCCAATAATGGTACAGTTCGCGAGCAAAAACGATGCCGCCCACCAACGCTGAACCCGCTGTCGCACTCATTCAAACCAACTCGTGACTTTCTCGGCCATCCAAGTAACCGTATGTTCCCAAAAACTCCAGTCGTTGTGATATTCAAACGCACTCACGGATAAGGCGCTCAAAAACGAAAAGACAACCGCTTTGACCCATCCCCATGTACGCTCATACGCATTATCAAGCGTATTGGCCATGTGAATCGCACGAAGTGTAGACTCCGTAGCGTCATCGCTCGGCGTTTTGAACAGCCAGCCCACAGGCCTCACTCCTTCTTCTTAAACTTCCCATCGGGCCCACGAGGAGTATCGTTATCACCGTTGTCAAAAGAAACTCCAAGTTCAAGACTTTTGTCGCTCGCTTCGGGATTGAAGTTGGCCGTATCAACTGAAAGGGGGTCGGAAAGACTCATTGGCGGCATTTTGCCGGGATTTTGCTCCATCCAGCGGAGTTCTTGTTCCAATTGTGCCTCTTGCATTCGCAACTCCATGTCTTGGCGGCGGCGCTCAAAAGTCATCTCCATGCTACGATAACGGTTACGGCGCTCTCGTTCCATTTCGCTTTGTCGGGCCTTATCGTCCATACCTTGCTGAAAGAACATTTTGAAGAAATAGTAAGCAATACCTTGTACAAAGAAAGCGCCCATAGCATAAGTAAACGCATTCAAAGGTGTACTGTCCAAATCAATCCAAATACCGGCGTTGAAAACCCCGATGGCCAGTCCTACATTCAGCGACTGCATGAGGATAAGCCCCATGAGTCGGATTTCACTTTGGTCTACGCTTTGGCTGCCGCTTGACATACAATCCTCTCATATATACCCAAAATGCACGAACAAATAAAGCCTTCTAAGGCGGGCTGCTTGCTGAGAGGGAGCAAAACAGCCCTTGAGTATCACTCTTTGTCGTCCTTTTTGTCGTCCCGCTTACCGTCCGTTGACGGGCCGGGTCCGGCCTTGGAACCAATGACAATGACCATGCCGTGAGCCGGCTTTTTCTTGCCCTCGGCCTTTTCTTTCTTGCCGCAAGTGCATGCGCTCCGAGGACCATCGCCATCACAATGCGGACATTCTGCTTTGGCCACGCATCCCATTTTAGAGACACAGCCTTTCTTGCCGCATTTGGGGCAAGCATTTTCCTTCATAACTGTATATTGCATGAGGCCGACGGCCGATTTTAAGAGTTGGTCTCCGAGTGACATAAACATCCCCGTACGAACTTGTGAGGAAGTCTGCGTATTTGGCTGTTGTGCCCAATCCTGTTGAATAGGGGCCGGCTGCGGTTGGTCCCACTGAACATCGCTCCAAATGTCTTGACGAGCCGTCTGACCGGGGTTTACATTTTGCACACCACCGATGCCGCCGGCAGGTTGATTCGCAAGTGCAAAGCCTTGCTGACCACCTTGTGCGGGAGCCATGCCGCCACCTGCACCGAATCCTTGAACGGGGCCCGATGTTGGAGTGAGTGCACCAATCGCTGATTGACCAAGGTGGTAGCCTGCAACGGCCAAGGGTACACCAAGGCCGGCACCAAAGCCGGTCGCTTGGGCAACCTTACCTCCCCTACGAGTCGCTTTCGGAACAGTGGGTGCTAAGCGGCGATTTCGGGCAATTTGTGCAGCATCTTCTGCAATACGGTAGGCTTCGTCAACTTCTGCATTGGTGGCTCGGTAGGCTCCGGGGCGACGATGAGTAGCCCGCTGAGTCATCTGTAGGTGGCGAACATGTGCCGCTGCCGCTTGAGCAGCCTGCTCGGCATCAGCCGCACGGGACGCTGCCTGTGCTCGGTCGGCTTGACGAACGCCTTGAAGTGCCGTTTTAGCGCCCCTTCCAATTTTACTCACGGCTTTGATTCCTACCCCTAAAGGGAGAACCTGTGTCGCTACTGCTGCCCCTCGTTCCAACGCATTGGGGTCTTCAATTTCTTTACTCGCAATCATACCACCAGTTGGGTCCGCAATGGTTGCTGAGCCGCGGAAGCCCGGTGCTAAATTGCCCTCTTCGTCCTTAAAGCGAAATCCTGCATTGTGCAATCCCTGTGCTGCTGATGCTGCAACAAGAGCAGCAGGAACCCACTTCTCCACACGATGTCCTTCTTCAAGGACAGACCAAGCGGTGTCAGTTGGACTCAGCATGACAAATATCCCCATTCTTCATTTTCTCATAAGTCTGTCGGAGCATCATGTATTGCTCTTGAGCGTCCACAAGGTCAGCCAGCAACGCATCATTGTTGTCGCAAGCCTCCTCCAACATGTCAATAACATGAGCAAAGTGGTCCATCAACTGCTCCATGATAAACAAGTGGTCTTCAAGAGTGATTGGGAATGAAAATCCCCAATTGTCAAAAGGATATTCGGTCATCGTCCTCGCCTCTGCCTGTCCTTTCTTCGTTCATCGGCAATCATTTTATCCCATTGCTCGGAAGTTCTTGTGGCGTTGTCTTGTCGGAGATATTGGTTCCTCGCTCGCATCCCCAAGATTTCTCTAAACCGTTGTTCTTTTTGTTTGGGGGTCATATCAGTTGAATCAAATTGACGCATAATCTGTGTGATACCTCGCATGGGGTGTTCTTTACCTCTTCTTTGCCCAAACATTCTCTCCACAAGTGCCTCTCTTCCAGCGTTTCTTCGTTGATGAGCATTGAGGTCCATCAATAACCGTTGGTGCGCTACAAGTGCTGATTCGGGATATTCCATCATGACAGACGGATGTTCTATTCGTGCAGTTGCATTCAAGTCTTTGCTATATGGCCCGAAGCGGTGCATGTCTTTCAAATCACCCACTCCTTCTTGCCCATCAGTTATTGCATGACCCCATTCGTGTGCGTTTAATCTTCCCAACACATTCGCAGTGTATTTATCAGCGTCTTCATCGTCAAAACCCATGAGTCGCCCAAAGGGTAGTATTGAAGCCAAATTAATATCTACCGTATCAGTCCACGGGTTATATCTCCCCGCAGCGAAATCATCTTGGGGAAAAAAAGACAAATTGTAGTCAGCATTGTCGCTTTTCAAAAACGACCAAGCGATACCCATAGGGTCGCCCTTGAGGGTGCCTCGCTCTTTGAAATGGCGGGCCCTGTTGGTGTGAGGGTCTTCGGCGACGAGCGTGTGGTCTTTCGTGTGACTCATGTCCGGGCCCCCTTTACCGTCAATACCCCGGTGCCTTCGCTCACGCTTAAGTTCTTCCCGATACTTGAGGCGCTCGGGCGTGGACTCGTACTTGGTGTCATACTCCAACTTGTGCCGCTTGGCCTCGGGACTGACTGGTCGCTTGAGCAGTTGG
>Ga0255768_10000234_pt1 | contig 57346 bp, 38 predicted proteins | sample 071ome_33_FD_179983 | JGI IMG/M metagenome (GOLD analysis project Ga0255768, IMG submission 179983) | Coastal salt marsh microbial communities from the Groves Creek Marsh, Skidaway Island, Georgia - 071412AT metaG (version 2) | ecosystem: Environmental > Aquatic > Marine > Intertidal zone >... | reverse complement strand
TGTTTTAAACTCTCCTGGATAATCACAATCAACAATCGATTCAACTTCCCATACCCATATAGGAGTATTATCATATGCCATTTGTATAAATGTGCCGGCACCGTCAACAATTACACTAACAGCACTATCAAAACCAGAACGGAAGAAAGAACATGCTGAATGTAATTTATGATGCATATAACTTAGATCAACTACCTGAGGATGATTATGTAAGTCAATTCCTCTATTTTCAATGAGACCTAATTTACGTGCTATACCTGTATAAACATCGTCGCCTGTATAATCAACTTGACCTGCTGTATCTTTTAAACTTTGTGTATGTGCTACAACAAGGTAATCAATTTTATCTGTATACTCTAAAATTTTATACATCGAAGCATATGGGCCGCCATCATATTTTTGTCTAGTTAGTCGTTCTTCTTCAATTGAAAAAACAATTTCACCGTCTTTCATTAAACATACACCCGAGTTATGTCCACGGGCGATTGCCGCTATCCAACCTGTTTTTTTAAGTTCTTTCATTTTTGTTTCTTCCCTAGTACTGAATTAACAACATAGTCTTGAATAGCATCAGTCATTGTCATAATTGTTTCATGATGTCTATCAACTGCTTCATCCATTGTAATTCTGATAGGTGAATACTGCCTTTGGTCTTCACCAAAATCTAAAATATTCATATCTGGATCGTTTGGGTAAGAAACATTAACTGGATATGTTGAACCAATAATTACAGTAGACTTGGTTCCTACAATATGTGCTAGATGTTGTCCTACACTATCACAACCTAAGAAATGATCTGCTTGTTTAATTAAACCGGCCCATTGTCTGATGTTTAATCCTTCGGGAGATGCTACATCGTCTTTATAATTTTCACCTGTTAAATCTAATTTAAATTCACTCATTAAGATAACTCCAAAGTTTTTTGCTTGAAGTTTTTTTATAAGTGCTTTTAAATCTTTGTATTCAATACTACGTGAAGTTGGATCTAAAAACGATTCGTCAACATATTGAATACCTCTACCAAAAGGTTGAATAACAACAACCTTATCTTTTTTAAGTTTTTGTTTAACTTGTGAAACCATTTGTCGACCAGTAACAAGTTCTTCTTTACTTAGGCGCAACGTTGGCTTAGGTAAGTCTCTTACACCTTTGCCGTTAATTTCTATATCAAATGCTTGTGATAAACTGCACTGTTGATTATAGTATTCCCAAACTCGATACGGTTCAGTACTTACAATATCTCTATCTTTGAGTTTATCTTCGAATAAGTTTTTGTGCATAACGTCATATGATCTTTTATCTAATAACGGGTGTCCTTTAAAAATTTCACTTCCGCCTTCACATACAACAATAAAGTCTTTGTCTCCCGATTCTTCTTCATATTTTTCCAATGCGGGAATAGAGCAAATCATTCGGCCTGCTCCGCCATTTAAGAAAAATGCTTTTGATCTGTTTTCCATTTGTACTCCAAGAATTTAGGTCCGATGCTAATATATATTTTAATATAAAAGCACCAGACCTAGATCTGAGTCAAATGTTTACTGAAGTGTTGGTAAATCGCTTGGAAAAGGAATTTTCCAATGTTTGATATCAGCGTATTTGGTTGGGATAGAACGCAACCAAGCTACATGAGCTCTAAGAGCAGTGTCTTCCTCGGTAGTATACTCTGTATCCGGGCTGTCAAGATTTTCTTCGGTGACATCTGCTTGATAGGCAAACTGCGCCATTGTTTCTTCACGTGTGTTAGCGTGAGTTCTAAATTGTGGTCCACTAAATGTTTCAGCATCTGGATCCCAAACAACTGATTCATTAAAATGAACGTGGTTTAAAATACCGTTTTCGCCATATGTATGAGTCCAAGTCCAAGTATCACCGTCAGCATCAGTACAATCTTCTTCATAAGTTGGGACTTCTGGATGCGTATAGCAGTGAGTAAAGTAAGCGGCAATCAATGGATGATCAGCTGCACGTACCTTAATATGATAGTGTCCATCTTCAATTTGGTGTTCAAAATGAAGATCTGCTTCTGTCTCGCCTTCAGACTCTAAATTTCTAACTTTATTTGTGCCATTTTCAACACAAAAGCACAGCCATTTGGGACCATCGTATCTAATCTCTACCGTGTTGTTGTTGGCGGTAGTTGTAACGTATGGCTCATCTGGCATAGTAAATGTAAATGTTTTAATCATGTTCTATCCTCTACATTATTTATGTTACGTTTCAATAAAGCGGATTCTTATACCGCCGTGGCCACCTCTTACACCGTGATCTCTCACGTTTGGACAAGGTGTTGGTGGAATACCACCTGATCCGATTGGTTGATATGGAAAACAACCGTTCATATTATAACAACCACATGCTCTATTTGAACGCCAGCAATAGTTAAATGGAATACCTCTAGTTGGCGATTTACTTAGTGCGTTAACCGCCTGTACCATTTGCTTTCTTCCTTGGCCTGACCAAAGAGAGTGAGCATTATCATTTTCAGTTCTATATGTAGCATGGCTTCCAGCACCGCAAGTAAACAAGTTTGCTGGTAACGGAATACTGTAATAAAATTGACATGGACATCTTGGGTGACAGCCAAAGAAGTGTGAACACCCTACTTGGCCACAACAGTTTACGTCGCCGCCGTAACCACAAGCAATCCAACCTGTGCCATTAGCACAGTAGTTACAAGCAATACCACAGTTATCACCTGTAGTACGTGTAACACAAAAACCGTTTGCTCTGTAACAGCAGTATCCTGATGGTGTAGTTGAACAAATACTCACTCCGCCTTTACCACCTTGAGCACACAAACATCCGTTTGTTGTAACTCCGTCGCTATCGGCAAGTCCGTTCCAACAAATTCCTGTTGGTTCAGAACAGCCTCTAAAACATAAATCATCTGAGTTACCGCAACTAAATCCTACATTGCCTGTAATTACTTGACCTGCTGTCATTGTAATACATTTTCTAGAATATGCTCCAGCATTTCCTGGGAGACCGAATCCACAACAGCACATTTCTGCTCCAGATCCTCCTGCTCCCCATGCTTCAATCATAACGCAACCATCTGCTGGTGCTATCCAACAAATACCCTGTCTAAAGAATTGATACATGGTTCCAGGGCTAAAAACATAGACTTTACCCTTATTCAGATTTTCTTCTACTCTTTCGGAAGATCTTTCTGTTAATAGTCCTTTAAGTGATATTGCCATGCCTATTCATCCTTAATAAATTTAATTCTTAAAGCACCGTGTCCGCCACGCCAAGCATGATCTCTCACGTCTGGACATGGATGTGGTGGGCCACCTGGGTGACCTGCTGGACTAAAGGAAATACATCCTTGGTGGTTATAACAGCCACAACTTCTTGATCCGTTATAACAAATTTGTTCGCCCCACATACCTTCTCTTGATTGGCGTCCCATTAATCCTAGTACGCCAACAAACTGAAACTGACCAGCACTACCTGAGTGTCTAGTATAACCAGCATCAGCGTCATTTGTTACTGTAACTTCGCCGCCTTCACATGTATGATAGCCTGGTGGTGTAGCAAAGTGATAATAGAAACAACAAGGACACATTGGGCGACATCCAAAGAATGATGCTCTACTAAATCCGCCTCTTAAATTAATGTCTCCTCCGAACGCATCAGCACAACAATCAGAGGTGCCTGGTCCATAGTTACATACAATTCCACAGTTTTCATTAGCAGTTTTTGTAGCACAGAAATTAGCATTTCTAAAACAGCAAAATAATGATGTACCTGTCGAACAGTAAGAAGTTCCGCCTCTACCGCCTTGAGCACACATACATCCTGTCGTTCCATTACACTGGAAAGTTATACATGTTGCTTGTGAACGTCCTCTAAAACATAAAGAGTCTGCGTTACCGCAACTAAAACCAACCGTGCCTGTAACATTACAACCTGCTAGTACTTGAATTGTTTTTTTCGAATATGCTCCTGGATTGCCTGGTAATCCTCCACCACAGCAACACATTTTTGCTCCACTGCCGCCTGCGCCCCATATTTCAATAACTGCTGTTCCGTCAGCTGGAGCAATCCAGCAAATTCCTGTATGGAAGTTTGTATAGTTATTTGATGGAGCATAAACCCAAATTTGACCTTGTTCAAGATTAGTCTCTTCTTGAGCAACAAAATCCAATCTATCTTGTAATAAACCTCTTAGTGTTGCCATGATCTAATCCTCTATAAACCTAATTCTAATTGCGCCGTCGCCACCTTTACGTCCATGGTCACGCACCTGTGGACATGGAAACGGTCCCATTCCTGGGTGACCAATTGGTACGTGGCTCGAACAGCCTTCGTTGTTATAACATCCACAACCTTTACCAGCACCCCAACAGTATGCCCACGGAGTACCTTTTTCTGGAGTTCTTGACAGAGCATTTAGCGCATAAATGTGTTGATGCATTCCGTGTCCTGACCATTGTGAAAATCCGTTGTTGTTTTCTGTATTAAATGTAACTACTCCTCCGCACTTAGCAAACTGTCCAGGGGGAACAGCTAAATGCCAGTGGAAGTAACATGGACAACTTGGATGGCATCCAAAGAAACTAACACAAGAGAAACAACCTCCCATGTTAATATCACCGCCATACGCACAAGCATGCCAATCGCTTTCTCTATAGTTACACACAATTCCGCAATGATTATTATTTGTTCTTGTTACACAGAAACTGTTTGCTCTAAAACAGCAGTATCCTGATGGTGTAGTTGAACAAATACTTGTTCCGCCTCTACCACCTTGAGCACACATACATCCGCCTGTGCCTGAATTTCCTCTCCAACATAAACATGTTGCTTGTGAACAACCTCTAAAACATAAATCGTCTGCGTTACCGCAAGGTTTGCCTACATAACCGCATATATAGCAACCTGCTTGTATTGAAATAGTTTTCTTTGCGTAAGCTCCTGGGTTTCCTGGAAGACCGAAACCGCAACAGCACATTTCAGCACCTGAACCACCAGCTCCCCAAATCTCAATAACTGCTGTACCGTTGGCAGGGGCAATCCAACAAATCCCTTGGCAGAAATTGTTATAGTCAGTCCCAGGTGTATATGAGTAGATGTGACCTCTTTCAAGGTTTTCTTCATCAACTGGATATAATGCCTGATCCTTTGAAGTAAGTAGTTCTTTTAGTGTTGCCATCTAACTATCCTTTAATCTTATGATCCAGCAATTACCCAACCATAATTTGAACCAGTATACGTTAATGTTACTACTGATCCAGTAACGTTAATAACCAAGTCTTCGTTTAATCCATTGATCTTTGACCCGTTACGTGCGATGGTAAGGTTATTTGTTGCCATCGACGCACCTACGTCAATAAATTGAATAGTGTCATTTAAAAGCAGTGAACTGTTCGCAGGTAATGTAATTGTGAACCCTGCGCCTGAAGTATCTGCTAGAATTCTATCATTGACACTTGCGTTAAAAGTTGTAGAAACTTCTCGGATTGTTACTCCTGCTGTTCCTGTTGTTGTTATGTATCTTCCCATTGATATCCCCTGATGCTAGTATTTATACACTTGAAGTCTCAATACCCATCGCAACCGCACTTACGTTCGGATTTGTTGAGTAAACTACAAGAATTTTACCGGCGTCCATTACTATACCAGTGCGTTCTAGTACGCCGTGTCCTAAAAGCTCTGTGTCATATTCAATCCATTCAGCGTTTGTTGGTGTTGCCGCGGCTGCCACTGCTACCCTAACATTAGTTGCTTGGTTTCCCCTATTACACAGAGATAAACTTACCACAGTAAAAGTGTCTACTGGCACAGTATAAACTGATGTCAGTGTTGCAGCACTTAAATCTGAGGCTCCTAATCTTCCATTTGCCATTTATTTTTCTCCATTATCCATGTAAAAACATGTTCATTGCTATTGGTACACCTGTTACACCTTCTTTGAAGTTCATTTTACCTTGAACTGAAAGCTCTAAACCGTTGGTAGTAGTAATATAATTATCAGCTACAAACACTTGGCCTGCGGTAAGTGTATTTACGTTCAAAGTCGAAGATCCTGAACCAATTTGGGAAGCAATATAGGCTTTAATTGCTCTCTGTGTTGGTACAATACTATCTGAATCTTGTGTAAAGAATGGATCTGTACTAAATTCATTAATGGCTGCACCACCAGTACCTAATTCAACACTACCTAATTGTAGTTCTTGTAGACCAGCAATATTAAACGCATCAGCGTTTAGAGTTGCTGTACCAGTGGCTTGTTCAACTGTAAACAAGTCACCAACTCTAAAGTTACCATCCTGGTCAGTAGATGTAAAGAATACTCTACCACCGCCCTTCTCGATAGTTTCACTATCTGGTTCTGGATCCTGTAAAGGAATTCCAGGATAGTTTGTATTTGTAAAGTTTCCTGTACCAATATCTAGGAAATCGTGTCCTGTTAAACGACATTGACTATATCTAATTCTAATTTCAAACGTATCAGCGTGTTCGGGCGCATCACTAATTTCAACAATTGGACTTAGTTGTAATCTTGCGCTATATGGAGCGGTAACTGTTCCGTCATTTAATTCTGTACCTAAAATTTGTGTTACTGTAACTAGTTTGTAGTAATTTCCAGGCAAACTAGCAAACTCTACGTTTGATCCTGGAGTTGGTAATCTATTAAGGTTATTAACTTTTACATAACTGCCTGCTTGATAGTAGTCACCATATCCATCACCTGTAATAGTAACAGTAGCAACATCCCATGAAGTACCTCTGTTAACAAAGCCTGGATTACCTAATGCTCCATCTCCAACTCTAATTTCGAAAGGAGCATCGTAAACATTAGTAGCATCTGTAATTGTTACAACAGGTAAACTTAATGGATCGTATCCTGAACCAGGATCAACCATTCTAATTGTTTGTATTTGTCCATCTTCTACTTTTGCTCTTGCTTCTGCTCTAGCACCTGCTTTAAGTTTTACATCAGTTCCTGCTGAATTCAACATATAGAACTGAGGATCGTAATTTACATTACTAAACACTGGTTTTCCATTACCTGTAGCACCAGCTAAACTTGAATTAGTTGTCCAATCTAGTCCGTACTTAGAATAATGATAGGTGTCGGTGGCATTCTCTACTACAACAAATGTTCCTTGTCCGTATGAAATATATCTAGTTGCTGTACCACTTCCAACGACATCTCCTGCTACAAGATTAGTTTTATCAACCATTGTAAATGTAATGCCTGTATCTGAAACAGCAACAAATCTTCCATTACCATAAGCAATATCTGTTAACACAGGGCTTACTGCTCCTGATACTGTTAAACCTAACCAAGTAATACCATCTGTACTATATGCCGCTGAACCACTAGCACTTACAGCAACAAATATTCCTTGGCCAAAAGCAACAGCTCTCCAGTTTGTATCAGTTCCAATAGTTCCGCCAGCGTTTGCCCAAAGTGTTCCATCGTTTGAAATAACTGGAATATTGCTATCCGATCTTACAAGAACAAATTTTCCGTTTCCATAAACAACTGACTCATAAGCACTCGATTGAGGCGTTGTTGCCGCTGTCCATGTTACTCCGCCGTCATCGCTATATGCGGCATCATTTGTACCTGTTGCTACCGCTACAAATCTTACGGTACCAGTTTCCTCATCACCTTCAAGCCCTGCGGCTACCGCATTCCATGATGCTGAACTAGGTAATGTTGAATTATTCCATTCGCCATCTGCTCCTGTGTATCTAGCGTTGGTAGTTGTACCTGTAGAAACACCTACAATACGTCCACCAAATCCTTCGCCTTCGAAACTAAATGTATCAATAATATCAAAGTCAGGATCGGCATCTCTTACATTTGTAACAGTAACCGTTAAATCGTTAGCTGGTGTTAATCCACCAAATGTTGTACCTGGAATAGTAAATGTATCACCAACTGCGTATCCAGTTCCGCCTGCTGTCATAGTGACATAATACTTGAAACCGTACATAACAAAATCAAATGTAGCGTCACCATTACCGGCAGCGGCCCAAGTATAAGAACTTGTTGTTCTTACAGGATGATATACTGCTGATTCTAATGACTGCGAGGCAGATGTTGATGTTACAACATGTGTCGGTGCCGCAATTTGAATTCTTGGTTCAATCAAGTATAAACTTGAAGGATCTGGAGACACAATAGCTTCTCCAGGAACAGCATGATCCCATCCCGGAGTTCCGTTTTCTTTGTAAATGTCTGCTACTTTAGATCCAGCATTATAACTGTTAATGATTCCTGTTTGTCCTGTTCCTAAACCTGAATTAATAAAGATTCTAGCACCAACATAGTCAGCACTCTGAGCACTGTCTGTTGCTGATAGTGTAATACTTGTTGTTGTGCCACCTTGTGCTACGTTTTCAACTTGTAAATATTCACTACCACCAAATTGTCCTGAACTATCATTTAGATCTAGCATTCTAATTTGGAAAACAGCCTCATCTCTCCTTTCATCATCAGCAACTTCGACATTAATACCTGCGCCGTTAAATGTATAAGTAGCATTCTGATACTTGTTACCAGCATTTGCGTATTCAACACGCCAAATTTTATTGTTAGCATCAGTAACAACTGTACCAGCCGCATTAAAGTCTCTGTTATCAACAGTACCTGTAACAGGTGTTTCAGTTGAATCAACTCCTTCTGATACACAACCAAATGTACCATAAGATGAGTTACCGTTTGTAGCACGAATCTTACCGCCGTTTTCTGCTAGATATCCAATGTGTCCGTAGTATGAGAACACGGAAACAAGTTCTGTTCTACCTAAGTTAGTACACCATACACCAATACCATCACTTAGTACTTGTGTAAAGTCGTTAGCAACAATAGAATCGTTACCACCTGCGTGTAAGTCGCCATCGATTTTACAGCCTACACATCCTGTACCAAAAGTAGTTACGTTTTGTACATAACATGATTTATTTGTAACCCATACTCTGGTATCGTTTGGACCCCAACCTGGATCAAGTGAAACATAAGCGCCTGCGCTTGGACGTCTTGTTCCATATGCGTTTGCAGCTCCTAGTGTACCGGTTAAACCTTGAACAGTTTGATTTCTAATGCCTGTACCATTTCTAACTAGATACATGTTTTCTGCTGTGCTACCACGTACACTGTTTACATATAAATGTGCCGCTTCTAGTGTTTTGTAATTTCCTGTAAAGAATAAATCATAGTAAAAAGCATCAATATATGTTCTTACATCTCTAGCACATGATGCTGTATTGTATGTGTAAGAAGGATATGTTTGAGCAATGTATTCTAATGTTTCAGCAACAGCAAACTCTTTATTTAGATATAAAAGCGTTGCGGCTGCCAATCTATCATAATCATCAACGGTATTATTCTGTCCTGTCATTGTAGGAGCAGACCCGTTGCCGTTTAGATAAAAATCTATGTAATCAATTGCGTTATCTAACAATCCTTGAACTAGTGTTCCTTCTGTTGCTGTAGCATACGGTCTTGCTATAACTTGCTGTACACCACTTTGAAGTTCAGTTACATCTACACCTTGAACAACGTTGTTTAACAGTGTTTTCAAAAATGCTAGAGCATCTAAACTATATGGAACATCTGATGAATTTACTAAACTTCCTGCTGGTCTAACATTGGTTGAACGAAGTTCATCTCCAACAATAGCAGTTTCTACAGGAACTTTAATCGGTAATACTTCGTAAAATACACCTGTTTTTACTAAAATAGTTCGTTGTGGTTTTACTGCCGCTGGTATTCCACCTACCACTCCTGCTGTAATAGCGTCTGTGATAATTGGTAACAGTGAAGTAATTTCTGTTGAAGCAGTAGCTTCTGCTTCGTATGATAAATCAATTTGTTGTAATACAGGATTGGCAACCCCATTAGTTGTTTGGTAGTTTACTGCTGGGCCTGCGTTTAAAAATACTGCTTGTTTTAGAACATCATTAATAGCATATTGAATAGCGGCTACTGTTTCTGCTTCTTGGCCTGCTGTATAAAATGCCGACGCATTGTTTACATATTCAAGGGCGGCTTCTCTTGACTTTACATTACCGCCATGACTAAAATCATACGCTAACGCATCAAGAATCAATCCAATATCTCTTACACACTTGTCTTTATTGTATGTAAACCCTGTTGTAAATGGAGCAATGTTATTTGTAATTTGGTAGTCAATCCACTCGCCAGTTTCAGCTTGAATAAATTGTCTATTAATCTTTAACAAATGTTTTGCGTTAGGATTTCTTGGACCATTTTCCAATTGTTCTGCGGCATAACGAATTGTTCTCCAAGGCCTGTCACTAGTACTACCATAACTTGGTGCCGGAGAATCAACACCTTCAAATCCAACATAATATAGTTGATCAATTTCGCCCCAGTATTTCCATTCAGGAACACCTGTTGAGCTAACAACTAGTGTTTGACCTTCATCACCTGCGGCAAGTCTTGTAGGACCTGCTCCACTGTAAACTAACATGTCGCCAGTTGTTGTTAATACATTATTTTCGTCACCGGCGGCTAATAAGTTCCAATAAGTTCCGCTTAAATCTTGATCTGGTCTGCTATCTAACGATCCTTGTGATAATGTACTATCGCTATCTTCTTGTGAATGATGAGAAAGTACACAAACAAAACTGCTGTTTCCGTAACGTACTACATCACCTAATACGTAATCATAATCATCTAACCATTGGCCTAACCAACGGAAGCCACTGTTTAATCTTTCCCAATATGTAGTGTTTGGCGGTTTAGCCGCTACAACAACTGACATACTTCCTGAAGCTGTTGGAACTTCAAATAATGCTCCACCTTGTTCAGCACTAATAGTAAATTCTGTTCCTGACGGAATTGTGTTAATGTAATAAGTTACACCTGTTTGTACTCCGCCAAATACTGATCCTGTAAAGTTTACTGCCATTCCAACTGTCATATCGGCAGTTGTTGTACAGGTAAAAGCATCTGTTCCTGATGCTGTTGCTGTAACTGTTGCTGGTAATGAAGGACTATCTGCTATTGCTAGATAGGTATATCCATTTACTCTAACAACATCGCCTACTTTATAATCAGTTCCAATTGACCAATCGTTTTGTAATTTAAATCCTGTTTGATAAAGATCCCAATTTGCGTTTCCGTTTGTTGGATCTGTAGGTTTAATTCCTGAATGGTTTGTTGTAGCAATATAAGCATAACCACCATAAGTTACAACATCACCTGGTTGATAAACTGTTGAAACATTCCAACTATTATCAAATTCAAATCCTTCAACAAACTGTGCCCAGTAACCTGAATCCTCATCTTGTTCAAAAGTTCTAGAACCACTAGTTTGGTGTTTTGCTAAACAAATCCAAAGACCGGCACCGTACTTAACAACATCATTAACTTTATAATTAATACCTGCTGAATTATCCCAATCTTCTTTATATTCAATACCTTGATTAAAGTAATCCCATTTAGATTGATCTGCTTCTAGTCCAGCAATAAAATCTGCTCCGGCTGTGTGACCTTCATTACAAATGTAAGTCGTTCCGCCGAATTTTACAACATCATTAATTTTATATCTTGTTGATGGTGTCCAATCACCCTTCCAATCAAATCCTTCTGTATAAAGATCCCAATAAGCAAAGTGTTCTCTTACACCTGGAGTTACAAGTCCTAGACCTTCAAGTCCGTATGTAGCATCTGAAGCAGAAGTGTAACCTGTATTACAAAGATAAACATTACCACCGTACTTTACAGTGTCATTAATTTTATATCTAAAATTTGGTTGCCAATCGCCTTGCCAATCATATGATTCAGCAAATAAATCCCATTTTGAAAGTGTACTGTCAAGGCCAGCTTTTGTGTAATCTACTTCAAGTCCAAGAGCATCAGTAGCCGCTGATGTATGGCCAATCAAACAGAGGTAAACATTACCTCCGTATTTTACTAAATCGTTTTTATAATAGACAACATTGTTATCCCAATCGCCGCGCCATTCTTGGCCGTCGCCCATTAAGTTCCATTTAGGTGGAACATAATCAGCATCTACGTTAAAATCAGGATCTGCTGTGTGACTAATCGTACATACAAAAGTTTTACCTCCTACACGTACAACATCATCTTTGACGTATTGAGTCCCTGCGACCCATTCGCCTTTCCAAATAAATTTAATTCGTCCTAATCTAAACTCAGCCATTTAATACTCCGATTATCTTTGAAGCTACTGTATTTATACGTAATCTTAATATGTACATTTTATGCCATATCCCTTATATCTACATCACTTGCTTCACCGCTACTGAAGCTATCGCAGAAGAATGAATGTGCTAATAGCCATCCGTCGATTCCGCCTGTTATATTTGCTACAGTTTGTATCTCAACTTCTTCGTTAAGCACACTGTATATTTTATTTGGACCACCAAGTGCTACAGTACCAGCTACAATAGTACCAGTTGCAGCGTTAGATCCACCGCCTGAAATACGTCTTTCAATATATGCTTTAATTGCTTTTTGTGTTGGAACTACGTTATTCGAATCAGCGGCAAAAGTAGCATCTGTGCTAAATTCTCTAATTACAACCCCAGTTCCTCCAACTTGAATACCACCCAATGATAGTTCCGATAAACCTTGTAAATCAAAGTAATCAGCACTAATTGTTACAATACCAGTTGCCTGTTCAACAGCAAAAAGTTCACCAACTCTAAAGTTACCATCTTGGTCTGTTGAAGCATAAAATACTCGACCGCCACCTAAGAAGTTAACTTCGTTAAATGGTGCTAAGTTGGTTAAATCTGTATTTGGATATTGTGTTTCTTCAAAATTACCAGTTCCGATTTCCAAGAAATCGTGTCCAGTTAAACGTACCTGAGAATATTTTTCTCTAATTTCAATATCAAGTCCATGGTCAGGTCCTGTTTCTCTATTAAATTCTGGACTTACTGTAAGATATGCTTGGAACCTAACTGGATTTCCTGATGATGTAACATTTGTAACTGTAAGTACTTTGTAAATTTCTTCATCAGTACCATCATTAGCTCTAGCAGTATCTAGATCATCAAGAGCGGCAAAGAACTGTCCGCCTGCTCCAAGAGCATCAGTTGCTTGTAAAGGATAACCTGATCTTATTTTCCATGTAATACCATCAGATGATGTAGCAATTACATTTGAACTTGAACTTGCCGCCATAAATCTGTTATTACTAAATGTAAGTTTGTCCCAGTCTGCTGTTGATGGTAATGTTCCTTGTTGCCAACTATTACCGCTATCACTAGTAACATAACAATAATTTGTATTATCACCAGTAACAACAAATTTATTTCCACCAAATACAATTTTTGACCAATCACCTGATGCTGGAAGTTGTCCAGCTGTCCAAGTTAAGCCATCGCTTGATTCAGCAAATACATCTGTTCCTCTTTGAACAATAATAAATTTTGAATTACCAAATGCTACTGACTGCCAGTTAGCACTTGTACCTAAACTTTCTCCAGTCCATGTTGCGCCGTCATCTTTACTAACTGCCGCAACACCTGAATTGTGTCCAACAGCAACAAAAGTTCCTGATCCAAATGCTACATCTTTATAGAACGCATAAGGTACAGTAACATCATTCCATGTTACTCCTGCGTCTGTTGAGTATGCCGCGTTTGATCCGCCGTTAGCAAAAATAACAAAATTATCTGTGCCGTACTCAATTGCTGTCCACGGCTGAGAAGTAGGAGTAGTTCCTCCAGTGCTCCAATCAAGTCCATTTGTGCTATAAATTGTTGTATCTGTTTGACCAATAGCAACAAATCTACTTGATCCCCAAGCCATGTCTCTCCATGTTGCTGATACTGACTGTGATCCGGTATTCCATAAAATTCTATCAAGAACTAAGTTAGCACCTGTTCTTGGTACTCGTGTTAATTCTGTTAAGTAAATTGTTTTACCTAATGGATAAATGTCTGCGAAACCATCGCCTGACACAGTTACTTTTGTAGTAGATGATTTATATCCTGTTCCTCTATTAACAAACGTTGGGTTTGCTAAAACACCATTTCCCATTCTTAATTGGTAGTTTGGTAGCTCAGTAATATTAGGATCAGTAAATGTTAATGTTGGAGCAGACGTATAACCAGATCCTGGTTCCCATATCTTAAAGTTTTCTAATTGGCTTCCTTTAATAACAACTCTACCTTTAGCTCTCGCTCCTGTGTTAATTCTTAGAACGGTCTGTGTTGTACTATCGTCAAACACATACCAAGTATTATCATATAATACACCAACAGTTTGAGGATTATTAAAACCTGTTTGTAATTCTGACCAAACAAATCCGCCATCACTGAAAGCAATCCTTCCTTCGTTTCCGCCAGTAACACTAAATGCCATAAACACACCTTGACCATACTTAACTCTACTGAAATTAGAATCAAATGGTAATTCTGTTAGATACCAATTTGTTCCATCTAAACTGTATGCCACCGCTTCTCTGTCACTCGATACAGCAACAAATCTTCCGTTACCGTAAGTAATATCACTCCACATTGGTTGTGTTGAATCTTGAAATCCTGGAATTGTCGCGGTAGACCATGTTAGTGTACTATCATCAGCTACTGCTACAGTATTTGTATCACTAGCAATAGCAACAAATTTTCCACTACCGTGTGCTATACCTGCCCATGTTGCTGAGGATGGCAATGTTGTAGAAGTCCAACTAACTCCGTTATCTGTACTGTACATTGCTCCGGTTCCAGCATTTTCAATTGCTACAAATTTTCCATTACCGTATGCTAATCCAACATGGTCAGCAGGTCCTGGTTTATTTTGTTGTGTCCATCCTTGCCCATCTTGGCTATGATGAACTTCATCGCCGTTACCGATAGCAACAAACCAACCGTTACCGTATGCTATTCTCCTAGCAGTCCATGTTCCTGATAGTTGTGTGTCAGTCCAAGTCGTGCCATCATATGCTGTTACATCTCTAGTATCCGCTATAGCAACCAATACATCGCCGCCGACAACAGCGTCAACCCAAGGAAATTGTGCCGCAATTGAAAGTGAACTATCTGTAGTAGTTGGCGGTGGACTAAATGTCACACGAGGCTCAATTCTATAAACAGTACTAGGTGTTAGTACTGCTTCAATTGGTGTCCCTTCATTAATGTGTCCCCAACCCGGTTCACCAGTAATTTCATTTGAAACTGTAATAGTTTTACTTGCCAGTGTATAGCCTGTAATATATCCGTATTGTCCTACGCCTGTGCCTGATGTAATAATAATTCTACATCCTTCGTACACACTAATATCATTATCATCGTTACTAGCAATTTGAATACTATAAGCATCACCGCCTTGAGCGTTGTTACCTATATTAATCATACCTTGACCGCCTAGTGTGCCAGTTGAGTCAGCAGGGTCTTGTAATCTTAAATTAAAGAGGCCACCGTTTCTAATTTCATTACCGACAACACTTGCTCCTGAACCCGAACCTACAATATTAAAGTTTGCTGAAGAATATTCTTCACCAGCATGTTCGTATTCCATTCTAAGAATTTCGTTTCCTTGCTCTCCAACAAATGCGCTATAGACAATCGCTTCTTGATTTCTGTTGTCAAGTACAGCACTAATCGGAGATTCATCAACATCAACGCCTTCAGCCACACATCCATAATCACCATACGATGAGTTACCATTTGTAGCTCGAATCTTTCCGCCATTTTCTGACAAATAACCAATATGAGCATAATAAGAGAACACAGAAACAAGTTCTGTTAATCCTTTATTTGTACACCATACACCAATTCCATCTGAACAAACTTGAGTAAAGTCATTAGCAACAATAGATCTATTGCCGCCATCATGTAATGACCCATCAATCTTTAATCCTATACAGCCTGTACCAAATGTTGTTACGTTTTGTACATAGCATGATTTATTAATAATCCATACATCACTATCAGTTGGTCCGTCACCTGGATCTAGTGAAACATAGGCTCCTCCATCAGGTCTTCTTGTGAGGTATTCGTTTAGATCTCCCAAGGTGCCTACTTTACCTCGTAGAGTCATATTTCTTATTCCTGTTCCGTTGTTAACATGAAACATATCTGTTTTTCTATAATCTAACGGATCAGGAACTGTTGGCCAATTTGTTACTTGATCATCTGGTATATTAGGATTATATACCGGATTAACCTTAACATTATCAGGATCAATTAAAGGCTCAACTACAGTACTTCTTAATTCTTCGCCAACTACTGCTACATCTCTTGGAACTTTAATTGGTAGTATTTCTTTATAAACACCAACCTTGATAAAAATTGTGGCAGGTGCTCTATTAGCCCAATCTGCCGCAATATAATCACACGCATACTTGATTGTTCTAAAAGGTGTTTCTATATTTTGACCTTGTGTTAATGAGTCAATACCGTCTGTGCCTACATAAAACGTTTTTTGTCCTTCGTTAAACAATGCCCAAGAAGGCTCACCATCGGAATTTATTTGTACAACATTACCTTTTGAACCCACCGGAACTCTTTTTGCTCCGATAGTCGAACCGTCTTCGGTTAAGCCAAAAGTTTTAATATCGCCTTTATATCTTAATCTATTTCCTGGGTCGCCAATGATTAATGTTGTCCAGTAATTTTCATCATAGTCGTTATCTGGTCTACGATTTAAAGTTGATAAATGCTGTTGGACACATCTATATGTTATTCCGTCAAAGATAATTACATCGCCGATAGCATAATCTTTTGCGTCTAACCACTCTTTCTGATATTTTTCTCCAGGAATAACTAGTTCCCAATCTAAAGGATTATTATTAGGATCAGTGGTGTTATCGCGGATAGCAACATAAACTTGACCTTGACGTCTTACAACATCACCAACAAGGTATGTACCTAGTGTATCCCATTCTCCGCCATCAACTACTCTGTAACCGTAATTTAAAAGTTTCCAATCTCCAATAGTACTGTCTTCACTTTGTTGACTAGGAACAGAATTAATATTATTTCTATTTGCTGAGTAGATATATCCACCGTATCTTACAATGTCACCAAGTTGATAATTTGTTCCAGCTTCCCATTGGTCTTCTTCGAATTCTAATCCAGGAACCCAAACTTGCCAATCTAGTGTGTCATCAAACTCATCACCTGAAGTATGTCCTCTGATAGCAATCCATAAACTAGCTCCATATTTTACAATATCTCTAAGTTTATATCTTGTACCTGGAACAGGTGGTATTGCGGTTGACTCAGATGGCGTCCAGTCTCCAACGTAATTGACATTATCAAACAATAAGTCCCATTTGTTTTGATCATATTCTAATCCAGATGCTAAATCTGGTGCTGAAGTGTGAGCAGTATTACATCTATATGTAATCGCACCGTACCTAACAACATCATTCTCAATATATTTTGTAGAAACTGTCCATTGGTTTTGCCATCTGTCATTTTCAAAAACAATTTCCCAAGATAGTCTGTTAGACTCAAGACCGTTTGTAGCATCGCCTGCTGTATGAGCTACAATGGCTCTGTATACAATGCCGCCATATATAACCATATCTCCTACACTGTAGAAAGTTTGTGGTATCCATTCACCTTTCCACATGTCTTGGAAAGAGTGAACTCGCCAATACGTATTTTGATTTGATTCTAATCTTGTTCCTGATGTGTGTTCTTTTATACAAATATAAACAACACCGTTATATTTTACAATGTTTCCTAAATTGTAAAGAACTGTAGGTTGCCAATCACCTCTCCATGTTCGTCCATCTATTGTTAATTTCCAGAAAGGATCAGGTGTAGGTGGGATTGTTGTATTATCATCGTTAAGCAAGTCATCATAGAAATAATCTCTAGCCGTGTGCTTATCTAAACAGGTATAAATTTTCCCTGAATATTCAACAATATCATCTTTGGCATAGTCTCTACCAGCTTCCCATTCGCCAGTCCATCTAAACCTAATTCTACTTAGTGTAAACTCACCCATTTCAATCCCTATTTCATTTTATTTGTATATTTATAGCCCCGTAGGATAGTCATATCCTTCGTTGACACGTAAAGTTAAATTACCTTCATCATCAATATAATAGTAAACAGGTCTTGCGTCCCATCTATACTGCTCATATTTTAAATTTTTGTAAGTTAACTCATGATTAACATCTCTTCCTTCAAAAAAATCAACGCCTGCTTCAAACCCTTCATAGTTGTCTTCAGGCAATCCTGATTCGTTAATTGTTACACTTTGATCAGGCAACATTTGATCAATTCTTACAAAGAATAAATCTCCATCTTCGTCTCTTCTGATACCATAAAAATATCTTGGAACGCCGTCACCTAAAATATCTCCAGGACTAAAAGCACCTACATATGAATTACCAGCCATCTTTTATCTCCTATACAATCTCAACGTAACTAGATATAACATCGGCACCACCTTCGGTGTCGCACGTTGCGGTTAAAATATTACTTTCTGCTAAGACTAGTTTCTCGCCACCATTAACTACACGCAAACTCTGCCCTACTGGTATAACTACATCTTTAATGTAATAACCTTGAGAGCTAGATGAATCAGCAAGTTGAACACTTGCTTTAACTACGTGATCTGCTACGTTACAAATACTCAAACCAATAACAGTAATTCTACTTGTCTGTGTACTATCAGCAATAGTAGTTGGTGTAGTTCCTAGTCCGTTAATAACTTTATTTCTAAAAAATGTTGCCATATCTCTCTATCCAAATATTAAAGCGTTTCTAATTGACAGATCTTCTGCTTCTGTAATTGTTACACCGCCGCCTGCTCCAGCAACAGATATCCAAGTTGTTCCATTAAAGATCTCAACACGATTATCTGTTGTATTAAAACGAATCATTCCAGTTTCAGCAAGACCTCCACGTTCACTATCTTGTCCAGTTGGAATAACAAAACCGTTAGTACCATCAATTTTGAAGTAGCCATTAGCACCAGTTTGGGTAAAATTGGTAACACTATCGACTACAGTATTAGTTATCGTATTATCTTTGAAAGCAAAATTTCCTATTTTTGTGCTTCCTGTACCGTTAGGAGCAAATACAATGTCTTCATTTGTAGTAATTGTGCTAATTGTATTACCATCTACTTCAATGTCATCGACATTTAATAGGTTAGCAGTTAGTTGTTGCTGATCTAATGTTGCAGCTAGTGCTCCATTAACATAAAAACGTATAATATTGTCATTGGTTCCGGGATTTAGTTCAGCAGTTATATAAGTATTCTGATCTAAATCATAAACTCCGTCTAGTCTGCGCCAATTTGTACCATCGTATCCTTCATAACCATTAAAATCAGTATTAAATCTGATCATTCCAGCTTGGCCTGTAGGCTGTTGAAGTGTAGTTCCACTTGGAAGTATTATACTAGTTGTAGCATCAACTTCGACATTACCTGTTCCATTTGGTTGAAGTACTAGATCATCATTGTTTGTTGTACTAATAACATTACTATCAATTAAAACATCTTCTAGTTCAACTGATCCTGTTCCACTAGCAGTTAAAACTATTGAACCTGCTGTATTTTCTATTAGGTTTCCGCTAATTGTTAAATCAGAAGTTTCAAAAATACTTGCCGTAACAGTTCCTGATGCTGTTAAATTTGCTGTAGATGTCAATCCTAACACTTCAAGATTTTGATTTACTTGTAAGTTGTTTGAAGGTACAACAACTTTACCAGTACCAATAGCAAATAAATTCAAGTCGCTGTTTGTAGTTGTTGTTGAAATGTAGTTTGTTTCGATTCGAACATCGGCAAACTGAGCAAAGCCATCAATAGTAGCATCGCCGTTAACTATAATATCTCCATTAATAGTTGTCTGGCCTGTTTGAACTGTATTACCAGTATGTGTTAATATACCAGTAATGTTTGTGTCGTTTAGATTTGTAATACCATTAACATCTAAATCATTGTCGATCTGTACATCATTTTCTGGTACAAGTACAACGCCAGCACCGTTTGCTCTAAGTTCTAGGTTACTGTTACTTAAAGTTGTAGTAATTAAATTACCAGCTATTTCAATATCACCATTATTAATAATATCTGCTTGTAAATCATCTTCAACAGTAATGCCTGTTGCTGTAATATTCCCACCAATAACTAAATTCTGTGTAATTGTTACATCATTATTAGGAACAATCACTTGTCCTGTGCCTGCGGCACGTAATTCTAAGTCGGCGTTAGTTGTTGTTGTAGTAATGAAGTTAGTATTGATTTCTATTTCTTCAAACTGTGCTTTGTCATTAACAGTTAACTGACCGTTTAGTGTTGTTGTACCATTTGTTTGTACATAATTTCCAGTTTGTGTAATGTTACCATTAACAACAACCGAATTTGCTGTTAGAATATCAAGTGTTGTAGTACCTGATACATTTAAATCATTGTCAATCTGTACATCGTTGTTTGGTATTAAAACAGTTCCAGTTCCATTAGCTCTTAATTCTAGGTCACTGTTTGAATCAGTAGTTCTAATAACATTGTTATCTATTTCAATGTTACCATTACTAATTACCGGTGCGCTCAAAACTCCAGTAATATTAATGTCACTGGCAGTAATGTCACCGGTTACTGTAAGGTTTTGTCCAAATTCTACATTATTATTAGGAACAATTACACGACCAGTACCACTAGCACGTAATTCTAAATCACTATTACTAGTTTTTGTTGTGATATAGTTTGTTTCAATTAATAAATCTGGTAAATCAATAAATCCACTAGTAGTAAAATCGCCTGTTTGATTAAAAGCACCTGTTAGATTATAATTTCCAGTGTGTGCTGTATTGCCAACATGAGTTATTGTACCGTTAATAGTTGTATCGTTTAAACTTGTAATACCATCGACATTTAAATCGTTATCAATTTGTACATCATTGTTTGATATAAGTATTTCACCTGTGCCACTAGCACGTAGTTCTAAATCACTGTTTGATAGTGTAGTGGTTACAACATTGTTTTCAATTAAGATATCGCCGCTATCAAAAGCAGGAGCAATAATGCTTCCTGTAACACTAAGGTTACTTGTTACAATGCTTCCATTTACATCTAGGTCGTTATTAATTAATACATTGCTAGTTGGAAATACAACTTGGCCTGTTCCACTAGCACGTAATTCTAAATCACTATTTGATTCGGTTGTACTAATATAATTCGTGTCAATTTTAATATTATCTAACTGTAAATAACCATCAACACTTACATTTTCTGATACATTTAATGATCCTGTTTGTGTTACGTTACCAATAAATGTTGAATTTCCTGTTACATCAAATGTTCCTGTAACTGTTGTACTAGATAATGCTGTGTCTCCACTGACAGTAAGGTCTTGTGTTATTTGAGTTTGAACTGCGTCAAGTATTATGTTACCAGTACCGCTAGTTCTAAAAATAATTTCACTATTTGAAGCAGTATTTTCAATTACATTGCCACTAATAGTCAACTGATCTGTTGAAAAACTATCAGATACAATGTTACCTGTGTTAGTAATGCCTGTTGTAGTCGACGCACCTTGTACTGTAAGTGTATTTGCTATTTCAACATCATTATTAGCAATATCAATTATGCCGGTTCCTGCGGCATCAAGTTCTAAATTAGCATTACTTTCTGTCGAACGTATAACATTGCCAACAATTTCAATAGCATCTAGTTTTAAATCGCCGGCTGTAAACTCTCCGTCTACAGTTAATCCACCAGTTTGTACAACATCGCCTGTGATTGTTTGATCACCAGTTTGTGTAAGCGATCCATTTATTGTTGTATTTGTTAAAGTTGTGTTGCCTTGTACTGTAACGTCTTGATTAGCAACAACATCATTAAGGCCAATGTTAATAACACCGTTGCCTGCGGCTTCTAGATCTAAATTACTATTAGAATCAAGTGTTCTAATCTTGTTATTGTCTATTTCAATGTTTTCAGTAATTAATCTTGAAGTATAAACTGTATTCCACTGGTTTGTTGGACTACCTAAGTTGTAAGTATCATCAAGACTTGGAATAATATCTGAATCAACTTTAGCACTTAAGATAATATCACCAACAAGTACCAAGTTACCGCCAATATTTGCGTCTTGTGTAATATTCAAATCGCCAGTAACTGTAACATCACTGTTTAAATTTAATTGATTTGTATAAGGATTAACATTGATATCACCAGTTGTACTCGAAACTGTATTACCACTTAGACGTAAATTACCAGTATCAATCCTAGTAGCATCAATGAATGTTGTGTTGCCACCTGATGTAAATGTTAAACTGCCTGTAACATCAAGTTCGCTGTTTGAAAAACTTACTTCACCAGTTCTCTGATTAACATAAAAATTATCACCAACTCTAAAATCACCGCTTTGGTCAACAGTTGAATATAAAATTTTTGCTCTGTTTAGCTCTGTAATTTCGTTTGCTTGTACTACTTGTGTTTCATCATTTTCACTAGACTTGCCTGTACCAATATAAGCAAGGTTGTGTCCTATTAGATAAGCAATAACTCCATCGCCATCACCATAAACACCGTAATTACCATAAACGTTTGCTGATCCAATTGCTCTAACTTCAACACCAAAATCTGAATAGTTAGCAAAATCAATTTTACTTGCTGTACCACCGCTGGTTGTTCTAATATCTTGTGTTGTAATTCCGTCATCAACTATAACTGTTGTTCCGTCGAGACCATTAAAATGTAATAGCAATACAGTATTTGTATCACTTGTAAATGCCGCACCTGGTGCCGCAAAGTTACTAGTATATCTTGCTGTGTTTGAAACTCTAAAGTCGTCAAAATGGCCGCTAAGTTCATTTCCGCCATCATATCTTGAACCAATTGTTAATGGTTTTGATGTTCCGTAATCGTTTGAATCGGTATATGTTGATCCTACTTGGGTACCATTTACAAATAACTTTGTGCTACCGCTGGCTCTTGATAGAGCAACATGATACCATGTACCAGAACTTAGTGTACTTCCTATGATTCTATCTGCGCTATCAGTATAATATCGTATTTGACCGCCGTTTGAAACATATACTGTAGAAGCAATATCAGCAACAGCACCGTTTCTAAAATCAAATACTTGTTGTGTGCCTACCAAGCTGGTTAGATAAATCCAAGTTTCTACTGTAAAGTCACTGGTTCCAAATCCAAAGTCTGGCTGTGTTGAATAGCCTACATAATCACCAGTTCCGTCTAGCAATAAACTTGAAGTACCAAACTTTGCTTGTGCTGTATCTAGTTGAGCATCACCGTATGCTGTACCTGATTTGCCTGCTCTATCTTCAAGTGTTTCAAATCCTGTAACTTTACCATCAATGTTATAAAAATCACCGTTGATACTTTCAATAGTTCCTTGTGCTAGTACTGTTGTACCATCAACATCATAATAGGTTAGTGTGTCACTTACAGCGAAAGTACCGGTTGTGTTTGAAATCTTAATTCTTGTTTTACCATCGCCAGCAAAACCACTAGTACCACTAAGTAAATTCATACCTTTGTTTGCGTAGTAGGTAAACGAGTTCAACCATTCAACTCTAGTTCCGTCACTAGCAGTAATTGTATCAACACCCGGAGTAATAAATGTTGCTGAATGGAATAGCATACTTGCTTCATTGCTTGAAGCATCTGCTACACTACCATCAATCTTAGCACCTTTACCTGCGTCGCCTGCGTTAAATCCTAGAGGATCTTCTGGAGGATTAGTTCCTAATCTTACTGTGCTACCTTTTGTTGAAACTGTTACGTTTCTAATGTAAGGAGAACGGCTAGTTACCGTAATATTATTAGCAAAAACAAAACCATAACCAGTATCATTACCTGAATCATATTCAAAGTTTGCTACAGTTAAATCTTCAACAGTTGTTTCGCCGTTTAGTTCAAAAGCATTTTTGTTTCGTGTTGCCGCAGTTGGTTGAATAGTTACTGAACGCAGGCCTGTACCTCTTACAGTAACTCCTTGTGGAACTACTAAAGGAAAAGTTTCTGTGTATGTACCAGGATAAATCCAAACAGTATCACCTGCGGATGCTTGGCTTAGAGCAAAACTGACACTTTCTACAGGATCGTTTTGATGTGTTCCTGTATTGTTTAGGTCACTTCCGTTAACACTAACATAATAAGTATTACCAGGACGTGTTGCTAGATTAATACCGTCAATTACGATGTTTGCTGAAAATACAGCATCAGCATACAAGTTAACAGCCCATAGATCATTCCAGCGTGTGTTAGTCGAATCGCTAGGATCCTTACCAATAGTCCATCTGTCATTTTCTGATGGTATTAAATCACTGCCTATACTAGCATTAAAATTAATAATGTCACTGGTGCTGTCACCAAGACCGATAGTACCATCTGCTGTGATGTTTCCGTTGACGTGTAAGTTTCCGCCAACCAATAAATCTGATTGAATATCAACAATTCCTGTTCCGCTTGTTCGGAATTCTAAATCACTATTTGAAGTAGTAGTTTCGATAACATTATCGAAAATGCGCATACTATCAAATGTTAAATCATTGTTGATTATTACCGGTGATGTAAATGTAATATCACCAGCATCGTTTGAAATTGTGTTGTTTGAAATTGTAAAGTTTGAAAGGCTTACTGAATTAGTAACCTCTAAGTTAGTAGTACGTGTTGTGCCGTTGACTTGTAACTCGTGACTTGGTGTGCTGGTTTTAATTCCAACTCTACCATTGGTTACATCTAAATATAGAAGGTCATTCTCAAAAGCCAGATCTATGCCGTGACGCAATAGATTCGCCTTCAAGAGCGGACCTGAAATACGACCTAATTGGCTCAACTTCGCTCTCCTAACGTCCGAGTTCCACGGATAACCACCTTACATTGCGGGTTTACCACAGTTTGTAATTGTATTTAGTTGATTTGGAAATTATCCTAGTAGGATAGCCATGATATTTGATATGTCATCAATTTCGGCTTCTGATGCTGTAACACTAGAACCAGCCCATGTTGCCCATGTAGTTCCGTTCCAAACTTCTGGAGTTCCTTGCTGACTGTTATATCTAATTTCACCTACTTCAGGAGTTACTGGTCGTTGACTTGTGTCACCTGTAGGCATTACCAAGCCAGTTGTACTATTAAATTTAACATACCCATTTTGAGTTGTTTTTAATGTCATTGGATCAGTTGTATTTTGATTTTCAAAATCACCATCTCTAATAATATTATCGTCTAGTATAACATCGCCTGTACCATTAGGTATTAGATTTATATCATTGTTGTTTAAACTTGAAATAGTATTACCGTCAAATTTTACATTATCGACAGTAAGTCCTATAACATTAATTCCCCTCGAATCAATGTGACCTGTTTGAATATTGTTATTTTGAAAGTTAATAGTTTGATTATCTTTGAAAAATCTACTATCTGATACAGTAACATTTGTTCTTCTGTCTGCTGAATATACACCACCGAATGGTTTTACTCCAGACACATGACCTGTAAATTTATCAAGATCTGTATCAAATCTAATCATACCATCAATCAACGAAGACTGTGCTGTTGTTCCTTTAGGCAATATGAATTCACTACTGCTTACATCTAAATTACCAGTTGGACTCAATACAACATCTTGATTTGCTTGTTTTGATTTAATAACATTATCATCAAATACAATGTCATCTGCTTGAATTTCAGTAGAAGCACGTAAATGAACATTACTGTTACTTACAGTTGTAGAAATAGTATTTCCACTAATTCTTAAATCATCCGAAGTTTGGAAAGTTGTTGCTTGAAGTGTGCCAAAAACATTTACATTCGTTGCTGTAAAATCTCCAAGTATATCTACATCTAAATTTGCTCGAGCATCTTCAAAGATTACTTTACCATTTCCGTCAGCTCTTAATTCTAGGTCACTATTTGATTCTGTGGTTTGTATTACATTGTTTAAGATTTGTATGTTAGAAAATATTGGATTTCCACTAGTTACAAAATTTTGAGTAGTTTTAATAGCACCATTATTTGTATAGTTTCCAGTGTGTACAGCATTACCTGTATGTGTTAATATTCCTGTTATATTTGTGTCTAGTAAATTTGTAATTCCATTTACTGTAAAATCTTGATCTGCTTGTAAGTTATTACTGTCAAATAATAATATTCCGGCACCATTTGCTCTAAGATCTAAATCACTATTTGAAAGTGTTGTGGTAATAAAGTTATCGTCAACTAAAATGTTACCGTTGCTAATACTATTAAAAACAATCGATGAAACAGTAAAATCACCAGCAAGAGTTGTGTTACCTAAAACTGTAAGATTTTTACCAACAGTAACATCTCTATCAATTAATACTTCTCCTGTTCCACTAGCACGTAGTTCAAGATCTGAATTTGAATCAGTTGTGGTAATAACATTATCATCTATTTTAATATTTTCAAATTGGGCGTTATCGTTAACAGTTAAAGGCCTATTTAAAATAGTTGTTCCTGTTCTAGTTAATGTGCCGTTGTGTGTTACAGAATTTAATGAAACGGTATTTTGTGTATTGACTATGTCAGCGGATAAAATACCTGAAACATTTAAATTTTCAGACACATTAACTGAATCACTTACAGTTACTGATCCAGTGCCACTAGCACGTAGTTCTAAATCAGCATTTGAAGTTGAGGTTGTAATGTAATTGTTGTCAACAATTATTTCATTTTCTTCTAATCTATCAAATGTTAGTGTATTTGTAATATTAGCATTTGTTGTAAAAATATCTCCTACAACATTTAAATCATTTGTTATATCAACATCAGCATTGTTTACTAGAATTTTACCAGTACCACTAGCACGTAACTCGAGATCTGAGTTTGATTCAGTTGTGCTAACGTAATTTGTTTCAAAACGAATATTATCGCCTTGTAAATAACCGTCAACAGTTACATCATTTGTAACTGTAAGATTTCCAACATTGGTATAGGTTCCTGTAACATTTCTTGTTCCTGTATGTGTTACTGTTCCTGTGATGCTTGTATCATTTAGATCTGTTGTTCCACTAACAGTTAAATCTGTATCAATTTGTACGTTTGTTTCACTTACAACAACCTTACCAGTACCACTAGCACGTAATTCTAAATCTCCATTACTGCTTGTTGTAGTAAAGAAATTATCTTTTATTAGTATTTGATCTGTATAAAACTCACTTGCTGTTACGCTGTTAATTGCTGTTAGACTTTGGAAATCTAGTGCTCCTCTAACATCAATAGTATTTTCAACTAGCACACGTTCGTTTGTAATAACACGACCAGTTCCACTAGCACGTAATTCAAGATCTGAGTTTGACTCGGTTGTAGTAATAACATTAGTGTCAACTCGAATGTTACCTAAATATAATCCACTAGTTGTTAGATTTCCGCCATTTACAATAAGTGTACTTTGTATTTCAGCATCACCTGTAAGAGTAGTTTCTCCAGTTACATCAAGTGTACCATTTACAGTTGTATTTGATAAAGAACTTATTCCTGATACTTGTAAATCTTGTGTTACATCAACATCTTCTTGTAATTTAATTGTTGTAGTTCTTATATCAATGCTGTCATTACTAGTACCTACAATATTGTTTTGAAAAATATGTAAACCATCTGTAAAGTATTCATCTGATGTAACAGCAGATCCTGTATTATCAATTCCATTACTAACTAATTGATCAACTGTTAAATTTAAACCAATATCAGTATCTGTAGAAAATACAATATTGCCTGTGCCACTAGCATCTAGTTGTAGATTGCTATTGCTTTCTGTTGTTGTAATTTTGTTGCCAGCAATCTTAATATCATCAAATGGAACAAGATCGTCATTTAAATTTAAGAAACCACTAAGTGTATAATTTCCACTTACAGTTTTATTTCCTGTTAGTGTTGTATTTCCTGTTTGTGTAAGATCACCAGTTATATCAACATCTTGTAAATCAGCATTACCAGTTGAAAGATTGTTTGCTATTTCAACAGGACTAACAAATTGTATAACACCTGTGCCTGCGGCTTCTAAATCTAAGTTACTGCTAGATCTTGTGGTTGTAATTCTATTTTGAAATACTTGTATGTCCTCACCAAGTGAGCGTTTTGTGTATACAGTTTTCCAACTTTCAACGTCATTACCTAAATCGTATGTTACATCAAATGTTGGTTGTAGATCAATACTAATAGGAGCATCAAAACTAATTTGAGAACTACCACCCTGTTGACTGCTATCACCAAATGATACAGCACCGTTAACTATCATGTCACCGCCAACAGTTAGTCCATCTTGTATAGTAACATCGCTGTCTAGTGTTGTATTTCCGCTTGATGGAGTAACATTTAAATCCCCGCCTACAGTGTTAATGTCGTTTTGTGTAAGTTGTATATTTCCTGTACTAACCTGCGAAGCATCAATTTCTGTATTATTAACGCCGTCACTAAAACTAATATTAGTAACTCCGCCAACATTGCCTCCTAGTCCGTTTGCTGTAATAAATCCTGTACTTTGATCTACAACAAACGCTTCGCCTACTCTGAAGTCACCATCTTGATCAACACTTTGATAGTAAATTTTTCCGTTGTTTACTTCAATTGTTTCTGTATTTTGTGTAACAATATTTGGATCATTTTCAACATCTGTGCCAGCGCCAATATAAGCAAAGTTATGTTGAATCAAATACATTAGACATTGATTACCGTCTGCTTCAGCACCGACATTACCATAAACGTTTGCTGAACCAATTGAACGTAATTCTGCTCCGTATTTTATTGTGCTACCGTCTGGTGTTAGTCTACCAAACGCACCATTTTGAGCATAAAGACCTCTACTAGCAAAATATGTAAATGAATTTAACCATTCAACACGAACACCGTTTTTCATGTAAAGAGCAATACTTCCTGGCGTAATAAATGTAACACTATGGAACAGCATACTTGCTTCTTTACTGTATTGTGTTGCTACGCTTCCATCAACAAGTGCTCCTCGTCCAGCACTTTCTAAACTGCTGTCTGAGCGTGTAATAACGGAAACGTTTCTAATATAAGGACTGCGTTCGTCTACTTGGAAATTATTAACAAATCTAAAAGCATATCCAGTATCGTTAGTACTATTATAATAAAAGTCTGCTACCGTCAAATTTTCAACAGTAGTTTCGCCATTTAATAAAAATGCGTCTTTGTCATTGTTACTTGTGTGAGGGAAAACTTTTACACTTCTAATTCCTTCACCATGTACTGTAACTCCTTTAGGTACAGTTAAAGGAAAATATTCTTCATATTCTCCTGCGTAAATGTAAACTTGATCTCCAGCAGTTGCTTGACTTAGAGCATGTTTAATTGTTTTAAAAGGACCCATTTGATGATCACCAACATTTGTGTCATCACCTTCTACAGCACTTACATACCATGTATTGCCTGGCCTTGCGCTGATAGTTGTAATTCCGGGAACGCCGAAGTCAGTTGTTACAAGAAATTCACCATTAACTGTTCTAGTGTGTACTTCTTTCCATTTCTTTGTAGGGTTACCAATATTGTATAAATCAGTAACTGTTGGCATAATATCCGAATGTATTTTACCATAAATTTGTACTTGATCTTCAGCACTGCTGTCACCAAAACTGATGTTACCGTCGAAGGTTACATCCCCGACAGTATGTGAATTTCCTCTAACTAATACGTCTGTAAAAGAACTATCATCTGTACCAAATTCAACTCGACCGCTTCCACTGGGACGTAATTCAATATTAGCATTAGTTTCTGTGGATTGTATTGTGCTATTGTTAAAATTTAAACTGCTTACGTTAAGTTCTGAAAAATTTACATTTCCTGAATGAGCATTCACTGTGATACTAGCATTTCCAACACTGGATATATCACCGGTAGCACCATTAATAATAGAATCAACAACCTGTAAGAAACCTGTATCAACAATAAGATCTGTTGTTGACATTGTACCGTCAATAGTAAGTTCGCGGGGAGCAATAGACGTAGATATACCAACCTTGCCGTTGACAACGTCTAGATATAATAAATCATTCTCAAATGCTAAATCAACACCTAACCTCTCTAGGTTAGCCTTTAGCATAGGTCCTGAAATTCGTCCTAATGTAGACATGAAATGCTCCTTACACTGTATTTATTGTAAGGACTGTTTGATTATTGATCGTAGCCGAAAAATACGTGAACTGGTTTTGTATCAGGTACAGCACTTAATAGTTTTAAATGCCAGCCTGGTTGTAAAACGTATGCTTCTAGTGTAGGATTTGTTGCTCCGTCGCCTGTTGCTGTAACAGTAATTAATGAAGCATCGTTAAACCCGGTACCGCCATCAGCGACAGTTACACTGTCTAACGCTCCCGGACTTCCATCAAGGTTGGCTGTAAATGATCCGCCTGCGCCTGTCGAATCTGAAGTACTAACACTGATAGTCATGGTTGTATGATCTGATGATCCTGCGCTTGTAATAGCAAAGCCAACAATTTCACCAGGTGATTGATATAATTCGTAGTTTGTTCCGCTAATTTGAATAACGTTTTCAACTACTACAATCATGTTATCAATGTAGTCTTGTGGATCCTTGCCGTGTGCTAAACCAGGAACGTATGTCATTCCTGTGTGATTTCTATTAGCATCGTAAGTTGGAAAGTATTGACTTAGTTCTTCAACTGGTTGAGTAACTACATCGTAGTTACCAACTCCTAAATTTTGTTTTACAATTCTTGCCGGTTCTGCTGAACGAATTGGAAGCCAACGACCTTCATGATAAATTTCTAATCCAATAGCAACATTAGGATAATGTTGAGCAATGTCTGCTATTTCGTGTTGTGAAGTATCGTTAGTAGTGTAACGCACCATTCCTTCAAAAGGATAATAAGTTCTATCATAAAGTTCACCTTTTGGTAACAATATGCTATCTTTCGAATTAATAGTTACTTGTCCGCTAGGATGTTGTACTTTAAAAGTATCATCTTGAATATTAAATTTAGACAAGTTTTGCGTTTTTAAATATTTCATTCTTTACACCGGTAAAATACTAACTGTTGCGATTACTTTATTATTTTCTGTTGATCTTGCTTGAATACTTTCACCTGCTCCTAGCACAATTCTTTCTGTATCAAAAAATACTGTTTCGCCTGCTGGTATTCTTAAATTTTTCATAATTGCGTTTACTGTAGGATCAGGAGTTGCTCCTGCCTTAACTAGATAAACGTCAATATTTGTATCTCCACCATATGCTCCTGAAGTAGGTGCTATAGTAGAATCATCTGGATCAGTGGTATTACAAAAAATTAATGTTGTAATAGCACTTTGAACATTTACATCACCTGGTGTTCCTGGCGAAGTGTAAATTGGTTCAATGTCTACTGTAAGTTGTTTGTTTTCAATCATTTCATTATCCTAAAACAGCATACTATATGCCAATGCTCGTTGTTTACTTATTAATTCATTCTTCGCAGGATACTGAACAAGGTTTCCTGTAGTAATATTTTGATCTGGATTATTTGTTACCCATTCTTGCCATGACAGCGTTTGCTTAGAATTATTAAAATACAGTCCTGTTCCACCCGGTGTACGTTCTGCTGATACAGTTTCATCCATATCACCATACATTAGTGTAGCACCCGAAATGTGCGGAACTACTTCGCCTGTAAAATTATATTGTAGTGCTCTTGGTATTTCTACTGAAGCTGTGCCTTGTGTTCTAAGAACAATATTACTGTTAGTATTATTATTAGTAATTGTGTTTCCTAAAACTTCTAAGTCACCAAATAATGATCTATTAGAATAAAAAGTAGCAACTGATTGTCCTTCAACAACAACTTGTACTTGGCTTTCTGGTAAAGAAGCATTAATACCTGCTGAAAATGTAACGCCTGGTATGTCACTATAATTACCGCCATCTGTAACTGTAACTGTATCTATCTGTCTATATGTTACAGAGAAAGGATCTGTATCAATAGTAGCTGTTGCTGTCGCAACTCTAATCTGGCCACCATTATTAGTAAATCCTACAGTAACGCTATCATAATCATTACCTCTGTTTAATAACTGGATTTCAGCCACATTATAAAGTAAATCAAACGTTGCTCCTGATCCAGCTACACTATTTGTAATAGTTTGTACATTAGTTCCTGAAGCAGGCAAAGCAGAAAATCTACCATGATCTGTCATGGTAACTGTTAAAATTCTTCCTTGAGCATCAACAGTATCTACATTGAAAGTAGCATCTCTAACTCTAGTACCTTCATTAATTACTAGTTGATCGCCTGGAGCATAGTTAATACCTTGATTGTTAATTGTTGAAGTTCCGAGATGCATAATAGCAACACCTTCTGCGCCGCCGTCTACATCTTGAGCAATTACATAAGTATCATCTCTTTGAATTTTGTTATTTGGTTGTCTATTGTTAATAGTAACATCAACATACTTTTTATTAGGTATGTCGTTATCACCTGAAACATTTAAATGATAATTAACAGTTCCGTCGACCTTAACAACACCAGAACCTGAACCAATTAGTGTTAAGTCGCCGCCATCTGTAAAACTGTCTGTTAAGATACTTTTTACTCTTAACGCACTATTTGAATATCTTGAAGTAGTATCTCTTTCTACTATTTCCCAAGAATTATCAGTTTCATTAAATCTAAATACAGCATAAGGATTTCTAGTAGTACCAGTTATAAATCCTCTATCAACTTCAATACCACTTACACCAAGAGTAACACCATTGCCGGTTTCGCCGGCATTTAGTGTTATCATATTATCTTGGACTGCTAATTGCTGTGAATTAACAGTGGTAGTTTGACCTTCAACAACTAAGCTGGCTGTCACACGTACAACACCAGAACCCGAAGACGGACCAACATCAAGTTTTATCTCGCCTCCTGGTCGGGATTTTAAAATTAAATCATTACTGGTTTGTAGTACTTCAGCCATGCTTAGTTCCTGTTAGTTTATCGATTACGCATTAACGAAATCGTCGTCATCTGTACCAAGAAGTGTATCGTCGTCACCAGCTTCTTCAACTTGTGCCGCGCCATCACTAGTAGATACTGTGAAGTTCCATGGAACTGATTTTCCATCGTATGCGTTTGAACCTGTACCATCTGGAGCAACTAGAGTTGCTCTACGTCCTGCGATTTTTGAAACTTGATAAGTTTCTGAATCGTCCATTAACATAGTAATAGCCATTTCAGTACCTGTTAGTGCTGTTGCTAATTTACCAGTTGTAAGGAAACGATCATATGTAGTTCCAGGTGTACCAATTGCCGCTACACGAAACTTTTTAGATCCTAATTGCTTTACAATGTAACCTTCAAGTACACTAGATGTACCATAAAAGTCACACTTGATTTCATTACCGCCTGCTGTTGGGGGTCCAAAATATTTTTTATTAAGTGGTCTTCCCATTTGTTTTCTCCTATAAAAGTAGTCCTATGCGAGTTCTAGTCGCTACGCTGTGGGTAACAGCATAAGTCCGCCACACTATGCGGCTCGCTATCTGACACAAGTATTTATCCTTGCGATAAAATTGCCATTAATTCTACTTTACTTACTGTATTAAGTATTTTATTGATTTGATCTAGTTCGTGTTGAGCATTGACTAGATTTTGTTCTTTTCGTGATTGTTTGTATTTGATAATGTGTTCCATATGAGCTTTCATATGTACTTCTACACTTTTTTCTATAGCTCTAACATCATGAGAAAACATAGGATGACGTTTACGCCATGTAGTAAATTGCTCTCTAAGTTTTTGAAAATCTTCCCATGTTTTTACTTCTAGCATAATTGTATATATTATACTAATTTGATAAGATTGTCAAGTCATAAAAAAAGGGCGACATAAAGCCGCCCTTTTTAGAGTTCCAAGTAATATTACTTGAATGAAACGCTTGAGTCTGTGATCTCAACACGTGCCAAGTAGTCTGCAGCATTACCAAGAGATGATGCTGTGTTAGTTAACTCAACATAACCATATCTGGTCATGAAAGAAACTACTGGCTCAAATGTGCCTGGATCTAGCACAACGCCACTGCTCATTAATGGAATGTATGGGCAGTAGAACGCAGGTGCGTCTGACTCACTTGATCCTTTGTAACCAATAAGAACAGGTGCGTCGTTTGCAGCGTATGAATCAACATATACCTTCATAGCGTTGTTCAAAGTACCAACCATCTTAGTGTTAGTTGGAGCTTCGAAAGTACCTTCAGTTGTTCTTGCGAACGCAGAAGTTGTAGCACTTTGAAGAATTGTTAAAGCGAATGGTGAAACTACAGCGTAGTTACCAGCGCCTCTTCTTGTACGCTGAGCGATTAGGTTTGCTTGTCTGTTGATTAAAACAGCTAGTGCAGCATGTTCGTCACCAACAAATGTAGCAGTACCTGATACCGCTGACTGGTCATAAGTCTCTGAACCTGTACCAGCAAGATCACGTAGCGAGTTAATTACTTCCTGATCAATTTCAGCAGTAATTTCTTGCGCTAGTGCAGCCATGATTTCAGCTTCAATGTCAATGCCTTGTTGTGCTTGAGCATCTTGTGCAGCTTCAAAAGTCCAGCGAGCTGATAGCTTTCTGGTTTTTGCTTCTACAGTTTGCTTCAAGATTTGGATTGACATTTTGTTGCCTGGCTCACCTTCAAGTGTAGCAGTTGATCCACCTTTTGCTGGATCAGCTGAGTTACCTGAATAGGCTGCAGCAATCTTGAATGGGCTTAGAGCCTCTTCACCAGCTGTTACACCAGCACCAGCATCAGTAGTCGCATAGCGAACACGTAATGTGTGGATTTGGCCAACTGGACCTGTCATTGGTTGTACACCAACAAGTTCATTAGCAATGACTGTTGGCATTACACGTCTGATCACAGGTAGGATCACACGATTTAGGGTAGCAACGTTACCGGCAGAAGTAGCACCAGCTGTAGCACTCTCTGACAAATACTTCTTAGTATTTTCTAGAGTGACGTCCATCACTGATTTGCGAGTTCCATTAAGGCCTTCTAATAGAGCGCCTTTGGTTTCCTGCCAGCGTGACTCGAGTAGTTCTGACATAATTTTATCTCCTTAAACTTTAAGTCCCGCGAGCTTGCGGATGTCATAAATTGCAGCAGTTTTATCCTCACTGCTGTTTGCTTGTGCCTGTGTTTCTTTATTGCCTGTAACTTCTTTGCCTTCTACCAGTGTTGCCTTAGATTTTGGAGCATCGCCTGCCATAACAGCTGGCAAGTACTTTTCAAATGCCGCGTGTAACTTGTCTGTTTGTACACTTTCAAGTAACTCATTCATTACTGATTTTTTCTCTCCAGTAAGCGGATTTAATAGTTCGCCCATTATTTCTTTACGTGAAGCTAAATCTTTAGCGATTTTAATTTCACGTTCTTTGCTTTCTACAATCTCTTGTTTCTGAGCAATTTCTTTTTGTGCTTCAGCCAACTCATCTTTTGTCTGCTCTACAACTTTTAGAAGTTTAGCAGTTTCAGATTTTTCATTTAAATGACTTGAAGCATATTCGCTTGCGAAGGATTCAAAAATCCTGCGACCAAAGTCGTTTCTACGAGCGGATTCAATGTCTTCTTTTAATTGACTAATTTCGTTGTTTAGTTTAGACTTAACAACACCTTCAACTAGTTTAGCTGACTTAGCAATAAAATCTGACTTGACTTTTTCAAACTTAGCCTTGCTTTCACGTACAAGTTTAACCTTTGCTTCTGCTAGGTCTTTCTTGTCTGAGTGGAATTCAGCAATTTCTTTTGAAAGAGCGTCAACAATGAAGCTCTCTAATTTAGCAAAGTTTGCCGCAACATTTTTACGATCTTCGTGTAGCTCAGATAGTTCAGATGCTAATTTTTGTAGGACAAAGCCTTCCATTTTCTTAGTGTCTGCTTCCATCTTTTTCGCATACTTGGCTTTAGCTTCAATAAGTTGATTGCGATCTTCTGCTAGTTCTGATAACTCAGATGCTAGTCTTTCGCTTACCATTTTATCAACAGCTTCTACCATTGTAGACTTATCATGCTCGTACTTTTGAGCAAACTCTTCACGAAGTTCTGCGGTGACTTGATCACGGTTTTCTTGAATCTTGCTTGACCAAGCAGATTCAATTTCCGATTTCATTTCCTCGGAAATCACATCGTTTTCGAACAGTTGTTTAACAATATCAATCATGTGATTCTCCTAACGATCATTTCAGTTTCCTGATGATATTCACCAGGCTTTCTGCGATATACTTCTGTGCCTTTGGGTCGCCTTGAACTTCTTTTGCTATTTTAAATGCCTTTTCACCGCCTAATGTATTCATTAGATGCTCATATACGGGTGTTGGATATGCTCCTGGTGCGCTTGGTTGCGCCACAACATCTACTGTAATAATTTCAAAATCTGATACTTTACCGCTACCGTCTTCGGAAACGTTACCGGAGCCCCTGCTGGAAACGCCTAGTTTGACTCCACTTTGCAACATGGTTTGTACTAATTGTCCCATGGGCGTTGGTAGAACCTTCATTTTTCCGTAGCCGTTTGGACCATCCATCCACATCTTTGTAATCATGTGGCTAACTCTGTCCAAATTAATGCGTAAATCAGCAGGATGATCAACTTCACCTAACACTGAATAACCGCCCTCAATTTGTTCGTTAAGGGTTTTGACAGCCCGAGCAATTTCAGAAGTAGGATAAAATCTTTGATTAGCATTACGAATATCACCTTGGATACAAATGCCATTTAGATACAAAGATTTATCATCTCCCTCACCGGCCCTTTCGAGTTGTAACTGAGCTTGGTCAAAACTTAAATGTTCTGTTAAAGTATTTTTCACCTACTGGGCTCCGATTAGTTTACTTACTGCCAATTACGCTAGTAGCATCAGCAGATCCTTCACCAGCGCCTTTCTTTTCAGCACCGTGACCTGATCCGTCTTTGCTCATGCGCTCTGACTCTTTAGAACCACCAACTGTGTTGATGTTCTTAGTGTTCATTTGTTGTGGTTTGCCTGTTAGACCTGTTTCTGATCCACCGCCTTCACCGCCTTTTGCGATATTAGCAGTTGTGCCACCCATGTCGTTTGAACCTGCTACTGGAGATGAAGTGTTGTCAGCAGTTTCTGCTTTGCCCTTCTTCTCAGCACCGTGTCCGTCAACTTTTTCAACATATTCACGTACTGTTTCTAAATCGTTTTCTTCTGATTCGAATTCAGGTTGAACAGCTTCCATGTCATCCATTTCTGGCTCTTCAGCGCCTTCATCGCCATCAGCGTACTCTTTAAATGCAGCTTCTAGATCTGCGATAGCATCTTTAAGGTCCATAATGTCGCCTTTATCTGCTGGCTCACCTTCGTCCTCTGCTTCGCCTTCTTCTTCGTCGCCTGCTTCAATGTCGCCCATCATGTCGTCTGTAGCGTCACCTTCGTCTTCGTCGCCGGCTTCCATTTCAACTTCGTCAAAGCCTTCTTCAACTTCTTCGTCGTCTGCGTCTGCTGACTCTTCAACAGCATCTTCGTCATCGTTGTCTGATGCTTCGTCTACTGCTTCATCATCTTTATCTTCTTCAGATGCTTCTTCTACAGCCTCATCATCTTCTTGAGTTGCTTCTTCAACTTCATCTTCGATAAGACCTTCGTAAATATCTCTTGATTTTTCTACCACGTACTCGTGGAATAACTCTTCTGCTTTTGCTGTGTCATCATTAACTAGATGATCAAGCATTTCAGCAATTTTTGAATTTTGTTCTGACATAATTTAATCTCCTGAAATTTGGTAAGCTGTCAACTATATTTACATAATAACAGTATATTACCCATTAAATGGTGTTTTTTTGAAGAATTTTGCCTATTTAAATACCGTACCAGGGAATTCTTCTTCAAATTCTTCAAAATATATGTGGCTAAAGTTATTTGTTACACGTTGTACGTTATCGGGTGTAAAAACGTCTTTTTGACACACTCTATAATATCTTTGGCCTGTAAATTCCCTTAAAATCTTTTCTGTTTGGTTTGCCCAATTACCGAAATATGTTGCCTGATCAGTACTACGCTTATAGTTAGGCGTATCTGCGTAAATGTTATTTACCTTTCCGTTTAACCCCTCATAATCAAATCCAATAATATATATAGCATCGTAACCATGCTGACTAGCAAGCCACAATGCTGTAGGCCCGCTTGACCATCCTTTATGGGGATTAAAGAAGTGTAAACCTTGAATTGTACGTACATCTTTGTTAGGGTTAGTCCACACTTGATTGCGTAAATGCCAACCTTTTTGTACAATTTCTTTTACCATTTTAGCATCAACAGCTATAAGGTAATCTGGTGTAAATTCTCTGTAAACTGCGTTACAAGCGTAAATTTTGCCGTGTTTTTGTAACTGTCGTAAATCAACATTTTTACGACTAGTACCGTTACCTAAAACAAATGCTATGTTATGCTTGTGCGGCTGCGAGTTCTTCTGCGGTTGGTTGTCCATACATACCCTGTATAAATTCTAGCTCGGCCGCTTTTTCAAACTCATGAACTTCGCTGTTTTTACGAAGTTGGTTGATCTGACGAAGTGTTAGGCGTACTTTTCTAGTGTCGTTTTTTTCAACAACATTAATATCACGCTCACTGGAATAACGCTGATCATTAGCGTAATCCATTTTTTTATCATCAAAATAAAAGAATTCCATCAGTTTCATAGTACTATTTATACTCCTGCGCCTGTATCAGCAGTGTCAGTTGCCGCAGTATCGGCTGTACCGCCTTCAGCGGCCGCCGCCATGTCATCAGGTGCTTCAGCATCTTGTGCTCCTGCTTCTGCTGACATATCATTTGGACTTACTCCAACACTTCTCATCTGTGCTGATGCTTCTGCTTCTTGAGCAATCTTAGTACCGTTTTCTTCTTTCCACATTAGTTCGTTTTCAGTAACTTCTTCTTGTGAAAGACCTAAGAAACGTTTAAGAGCAAATCGTTTGCTCATGTATGGAACTTCTTGTAGGGCGGCAAATGTTTGTACTCTATTGTTATCTAGTTCTGCTTGTCTATAAGAAGCAAAGTTTTGAGGAGCGTTAAATGTAATTTCAAACAAACTGTTATCAATATTAACGCCTTGTTTAATTAACCAACGTTTAAATTCGTGGTCAAGTTCTGTGATAATAAGTTTTTGTAGTCTTTTACAATACTCATTAAAACGTAACTCTTGTATGTATGCTGTACCAACTTTACCGTCATTAAACTGTGCTGGACTGTCGTCTGGCATAGTTGGCAAATAAGAACTTGGAATTCTTAACGCACGGAAAAGTTTGTTAGTAAAGTAACGCAAGTCATCAATTTCACCTAGGTTAGTACCACCTGGCAATGTGTCAACTTTTGATCCTCTACCTTCAGCAGTTTGTGGAAAGAAGTAATCTTCTGAAATACTAAGTGGGTTATAACTAGCGTCGATAACGTTTTGTCCACCACCTGTATTACTTGGAATACGTCTTTGGTTAATTTCGTTTTTAACACGTTCAACAAAGCTCATAGCCATGTGAGCAGGCATATTACCCACATCAACGTAAAAAACACGTCTTTCAGGAGCTCGCTGAACTCTATAAATGATAATCGCATCTTCTAATAATTCTTTTTGCTTGTATACTTTAAAGACACTTTCTAATAGGGAGTTACCAAAAGGATAGTTATTATCTAATCCTTCTGATAACGACAAGTGAACAACGTGTTCAGCATCAACTGCTGTTTCATTTTGTTCAGTTGAAAAGCGAGATCCCGTAGACTGTGGAGAAGCACCAACCATACCTCTTCCAAGCGCACCACCACTGACATAACTGCCAGTACCGGCAGGTGAGTTGTGATTATCAGGATGAATTGAAGTTGCTACAAGATTTGTAAAATTGAAATTTAAATCTTTGATAATATACTGTTCAGGCTTTTTACCTTCAGATTCATTAACAATAATCTTTGTAACTTTTGCTGGATCAATATGGAATAGTTTTCCAGTCTCGGGATCTCTTATAAAAAACTCGTCCCCATATTTAAAGCAGTTTCTAACTACCCTAAACATACGAGTTTCAAATTGGTTTGATCTAAACCACTTTTGTAAACCTTCTTTTAGTAATTTTACTTCTGTTTGAGTTGGATCGTTTTTGAAGTAAATTTGGAATGTTGTGTTGTTTTCTTTGTTCTGTTGTGTACAAAATTCTGCCAAAATATCAAGTGCGGCATTTACCTCACTGTCCATATCCATCGTGTTATACTGCATGTATCTTTCAACACGATTTGGTGTACCAGCATATACGTCTGGTAAGAATGACGAATAGTTACTACGAGCAGGTCCTGGCTGACTGCCATTACCGATCGGGCTGTAACTGCCTGATGTATTACCTGTTGGCACAGGTGTAAAATATTTTTTCCAACTCAAAATCTTCTCCAATTAAGCAATACTTAACATTCTTCTGTCAATTGCTATTTCGTTTTTCTTTATTCTTATCATTTCCTGAACAGTACTATTTACTGTATTAATCATTTCTTCGGCAGGAATCTGGCGAGCTCTATCTTTGATAGTATCGTATTGTTCTTTGGTCATAATTGCTTTATCGCCAGATACAACCATGCGTTTCTTAGCACCAAAATCAACAACCTGTCTACCAAATTCTTGAAGTGTTCCACCGCTAAACCCTCTAGTAGTGTCAAGATTCTGTACCGTGTTGAATCCGCTAATATGCCCACGAACCAAATATTCAAGCATTTTTTCAAGTGTTGGTTTGTTTGTAGCTTTAGAAGAAAATTCACTTTCATCTAGGTAACCTGCGTTTCCTAACACAAATAAAAGAGCCTTTTGATCATTGGGATGTAACTGTCCAAACCAATTAACACCGTGTTTTGCTGTTTCAATTTTTAAGTTATGGCCTCCTTTAAATCCTGTATGATCGCTTTGTCCTTGTAATGATTTGATTGTAAATCCTTTTCCGTTTAACCATCGCAAAATACTTGAATAAAAATCTAGGTGTTTGCGATTAATAAATGTTGAAGCACCACTTACCGCTGTTAGAACGTTTTGATCCCCAGGGCCTTGAGCAAATGATGTTCCTTCCCACTTCTTTGTTAATTTTGAAGAAATATCTTGATTTACATCAGGGATTAAATGTTGAGCATACATACCCTGACTAAATGGATCTGTAGTCATAGGTTGATTAGTTCCGTAGAGATAATTATTATATGATCGCCACTGCTTCATTTCAGTGTCGTATCTGTATTGCCCACCTTTATCAAGGCCGAGTTCTTTTGCTTCAGCATCTGACAAATTAAGTACTTTGCTTCGATCAAGAATATTTGAATTGTTAATATCAGCTGGTGGTTTGTATCCTGGAACATTTTGAGGAGAAACTGTTGGAGGTAGTTTTGTTGATCCTGCAACTCTATTGAAATCTGCTACAGCATGATCAGTTTTAAATTCTTGATCTGAAGCATATAACGGGCCAAGACCAAAACCAAATTTTCTTTTCATAGCATCATCAAGATCACGCCAAAACTCTAAAAACTTATCCCCGAAAGGTATTTTTCTAATTACCCAACCTATCATGCTTGCGGTCGCCTGTTGAGCATATATTAGTGCTTTACTTGCAATGTATTTTGCCCAAGATCCTATATACTCCTGAACATGAGCAAACCCTGCTGGTGTATTTAGGTATCCCCAAAATTCTTTTAGATTGTCCCATGCTTTTTCTGAAAATTCAACAAATCGTTCTCCAAGTTTAGCAAATATTGTTCCAATTTGTGTAGCATCTATTGATCTAGAAAATCCTATTAGTCCTCCTTCGCCCATAAATCCTTTAACAAAACCCATTTTAAATTCTGTAACTGCTTGTTCTATTGATCTAATAACTTCTGTAATTGTTTCAGTTTCTTCTTGAGATTTATATGCGTCAGTTAATCTCTTTTTAATATCTTTAGCTGTGAGTTTTTCACCATCCTTTAACCTTACAATAGTATCTGCTAATCCTGAAATTGCCGCATATTCGTTTGCTCCTATTAATGGATTTGCCGACTGAGTTTGTATTAAACTTTCAATCATTTTTAACTGATCATCGGCACCTGCTAACATATGAGCAAATAAATCAAATGTTATATCTTTGTATTGATCTATATTAACTGAATCGTCTTTTGCTTTAGTATGAAGTTGTTCAAGTATTGTTCTTAGTTGCGGATTCATCTTTTGATAAGCAAATCCTGCTTCACTTAAAGGCGTCATACCAAATAAAGAAGCATTAAATGCTTCAGCTACACCTTCTTCAAACACCAAAGTTGACATATTAGCGGCCAATGCTACCTTGGCCGATTGTGTTGGATTTAGCTTATTCATCTCCAGCATAACTATAGCATTTCTTAATATTTTTTGTGCTCCGGAATTTTTAGCCTGTAAATTTTTTCCAGTAATCTTTTGAAAAGCATCAAGTGTTCTAGTATAAACTAGAAAATCATTTTGTGTTGTTTCGTTTACTACAACTGTTCTATGTGCTCCTCTTTGTGTTAAAAACAAAAAGTTGATAGCTGCATCATTAACTTCTTCTATGTTATATCCCATATTAAGTAATGAGGATCTTACACCTTCAACTGGCCTATTAATGTAATCAGCAAACTGGGCGAATTTTTTTATACCCATGTTTGTTGTAGGACCTAGTGCGTTTAATTCTTCAATGTTTTGAGACACAACATTTTGTAATTGAGAAAGATCTAATCTTGCGCTAGTTGCAACTTGCATCATTTCAAAAATGCTTTGTGTAAATGTAGCACCAGCTGGTACAAGTTTTTTAGATTCTCTTTCGTACGATTCAAGTATGCCTACACCCGATATAACTACATCAGATACGCTACCTAATAATCCACCTACCCATGGTAATTTTTTTATAACACTTTCGTTTAGATGAGTACCAAAAGCACTCATCGAAGTTTCATTTTTTGCTAGTAAAGAAATAAAACCACTAAAAGGCCTTGATGCTGTTTTAATACCTCTTTCTAAACTTGCGGCTTTTTGTTTTAAACTTGTAAATGTGCCTTTTAGAGAATATAAACTTGAAGTATTTCCTCTTCCCGAGGCGCCGCCGCCGCCGATAGCATCTAGCAACTCTCTAAGAGTTGCGTCAGTAGCCATGTTGCGTACTTCACTTTCTCCTAATGCTTGATGTATAAATTTAACACTATTTGCCATGTTATGCTACTCCGCCTGCTATAGCATAAATGCTTGTAGACTTTCTGGCTTGATTATCAAGTAGTCTGTTTGCTAAATTAACTCTTTCTTGTTCCAAACTTAAAAGAATTTTTAAATTTTCATTTAGTTGAGAAATGTTGCCTCCAGCTTCAGTGGCCGCCGCTGACATGTCGTTTACAAATTCTCCCGGGCTTTGAATAACTTCATTTCCGTGTGTTTCGATTGTTTCTCCAGAACCAAAGTTTTCAAAAAGAGTTCCGGCCATGCCGCCTAGGTTTCCGGTTCTTTTTGGTTTAATTGAATACTTGTTCATTGCCCTATCAAGAATACCATGTCCTGAAACTAGATTCATGTTACCTTTAGAAGCATAGTCTGGATGGTCTATGGCCCATTTTATATACTTTTCACCAAACAACCTATGAAGTTCCGCTGACGTATATTGATCTGGATTCTTAAAAGCGTTTATTACTTCAGGGCCGTACTGGCCTGACATTATCTCACTCGCCGCAAACGAAGCCTGTCTACTCAAATTAGATAGTGATAAATCTGTATCATTTAGTTGACCGCCCATATATGCTTTATAGGCGTTAGCACGATCTCCTTGCCAACTGAACATTCCGTAGTTTGTTTTCTTGTTTTTAGGATCAGTATGACTGCCGAGAAGATAATTTGATCTAAGTGAATTTTCCCTGAATACTTCAGCGGTTAAAACTTTAGCCAATTTTGGACTAAACCCGGCATTTATAAATGATCTATAAACCATTATTGCTCGTTGTTCTTGATCGTTGCCTGCGTAAGCGGCTGAGCTAAAGTCTGTTTGGGTTGGCGTGGTTCTACCATCAAATCCGTCTATCATTTGAACAACTGCAGCATTTGCCTTTTTAGTTTGTTCTTTAATTTGCGGATCGTACTCGGCATTAACTCCTTCTAATAGGTTATTAAGATGACTAGTAGGTAATTGTTTGTCATCATCTCTAAAGGCATTTTCAAAATGAAAGCCTGCTATCAGTTTAATTTTTTCAAATAGTTTTTTGATTTCAAGCCAATATAAATCTCTTCCTTCTTGTGTTCCAAATCTAGCAAAAAACATTATCATTTTAGGAACTGCTTCTTGGGCAAACACACCCATTTTCTGCCCTAGCTCTCTAATTTTTTTAGGAAGATTTTCGTCTTTCATAGACTCAGAGAATTGCCAAAGTGGTCCTTTATTATCTTTGGTTCCAATTAATGCCATAAAAAATCCACGTTTGAAATCTCTTATTGCAACCTGAAACTGTCTCATAGTTTCAGTAAACGTTTCTTTTTCTTTTGTTTCTAGATAATTTTTTTCAATTGCTAATCTAAGTTGTTCTCTAGATGTAATTTTTGTGCCTACACCTAGTCTAGCAACTAGAGATGCTGTTTCAGCATTCATGCCTAGCATACGCTGTAAATCTTTATCACCAGCGGCAGCCGCTTTTAATAAAATGTCAAAGTTTTTCAAACCTTTTGAAGCATTCCAAATCAAATCTGTTCTAGTCTGTATTATTCTTCTGTCTAATAATTTTCCAGAAGCGGCATTATTTTTTGCCATTGCGATGTTTTGATCCATTTGTTTAATAAGATTTGGATACATCATAATCAACTCAGCAACATCATCACCTTGTGCCATCAAACCAAGTGTTCTAGCCCTAAACAATCTTGCTCCAACATCTCCATGTATTTGAGTATAGTTTGCTAATTGAAGATTTAATTCTTTTCTTGAGTCATTACTGTATTTTGCAATTTCAAGTTGATATGCTGCATCTTTTGTTGCTGAATCTAATTCTGCTTGTATTTGATCAACACGCTTACCTGTTAGCGTTGTTAATGTATGTAAGTTTACTTGATAACCAACAAAAGAATCAGCAACACTTTTTGCTGTGGTTTCGTCAACTCTTGATCCTCTGTAGTTTAGATTCATAAAATCAAGTAACTGTTGGTTAATTTGTGGTACAGTATAACCTAAACTTATTAATTGTTTTCTTGCCTCACCCGAACCGTTAAGTGCAGCATCGGAAACTTTAGCAAATGCGTGAGCACCTTGGGTAACACTGTCGCCAAGAGCCATTAAAGTTTTACTATTTTTATTAACCATTCCGGCAAATTCATCTAACGACATGTATGTTAAATTTGATACTTGCATCATTTCTAAAATACTGTTGTTAAAAGTAGCACCTGATGTAGTTAAACCCATTAGAGTTTTATTCCAATGTTCAAATGCTTCAATTGATCCGGAAATAGCGCCGCCTACTGTGCCTAATGCTCTTCCAAATATCGGCAACTGTGATATTACTTGATTGTTTAATACTTTTGTGTATGAACTAATTCGGCCTTCGCCTTTTAATAGCATACCAGCAAATGTACCAGCGGCTCCTGTTACATTACCAATTTGATTAACAGCACCTTTAACAGCACCAGTAACAGCACCTACTACACCTCCAGCAATCATGCCTGCCGGTGTTCTACCCAAAATGCCACTACTGCTTCCGCCACCACTAGGAGCCTTTCCGCTAATAGCGGCTACAAGTTGTTTTAGGGTTTCTTCTGTGGCGGCATTTTGGAGAATTGCTCCATCTAGTTGTCCACCATAAAATTCTACATCTTTTGCCATTTTGAATCCAAGAATAAAAGTAGCAGTTTTCTGCGCATATAAATATCTCTATACAATACTATTTATAGGAATAAAAAATGGCTGAAAATAACAATCAATTTGATCCGACTGCATTCGTGCAAGCACAAGCAGAGCAAGCCGCTAAGGCAGGCCAGAATCCTGTGCCACAAGCGCCATTGGCTTCCGCTCCAGTTGTAGAAAACGCACAACCAGTATCCGGAAATCCTTTGGCTTCTTTCTTTAGACAGCCAAAGATTCATATTTCTCTTCCTAGTAAAGGCAAATATTGGCCTGAAGGAAGTTTAGAAATACCACAAACAGGCGAACATCCTGTTTACGCAATGACAGCACGTGACGAGCTGTTGTTTAAAACACCAGACGCACTAATGAATGGTAGTGCTATTGTTCAAGTTATACAAAGTTGTATTCCAACAATTAAAGATGCTTGGAATATGCCTAGTGTTGATGTTGATGCTGTGCTTACAGCAATTAGGATGGCAACATATGGCATGGATATGGACGTAACTGCTACGTGTCCAGCATGTAATCATCAAAATGATAAAAGTGTTGATTTGAGAAATGTACTTGATAATTTAAATGAATCAAATTTTACAACAACAGTAGAAATTGGTAACGACATGGTAATTCATTTAAGACCAATGACGTATAAAGAATTAACCGGAACAGCATTAAAAACATTTGAACATCAAAGAATTTTTTCAATTATCAATGATGATGAAATTGATGATCAGAAAAAAGTTCAATTGTTTAATGAAAGTTTTATTAAACTGACTGATCTTACTCTACAAACTGCTGTACAGTGTGTAACAAAAGTTGAAACAATCAATGGTACAACAGACAATCCACAATACATTAAAGAGTTCTTAGAAAAAGCAGATAAAACTGTATTCAATACAATTAACGAATCTGTAAACAAATCACAGGAAAGCGGACGTATGGCTAGTTTCAAAACCAAATGCGATGCCGAAGGATGTGATCATGAATGGGATGTTAAATTAACCTTGGATCAAGCGGATTTTTTCGGACAAGGCTTTCGACGTTAAAAATTAACGACATTCTTGCCGAGACGAAAGCCATGGACGACCAGGCAAAAAATATTAAAACAGAAGCGATGCGTTCTGTATGGTATATGCGTGGAGGTCTATCTTTCTCTGAGGCAATGAATCTAAGTTTCGACGAACGCGAAATTATTGTAGATATTGTGAAATCAAATATGGAAACCACTAAAGAAAGTGGTATGCCTTTCTTTTAAACAGTTCTAGTCTGCTTAAACAAATTCATCACTTTTGTAGTTTCTTGAGGATTCTTTTTAAGTAGTTCAGTCATTGCCGCAGACATAGCTTCATGTTCTGCTTTAGTTAATCCCTGACCTTGTAAACTTTTAGACATGCCCCTTCTAAGTGTTGGAGCATCAATTCCTGGAAACTCTTTAGCAATATTCTGATAGTTTAAGCTACCAACTGTTTTTTCTTCTTCATCAGGATCAAAAATCTTTGAACCTTTAACGTTTTCAGGATTTTTATCTAAACCTGCTTCAACACCGCCTACTGCCTTTCCAGCAATACCGCCGATTGCTTTACCAATGCCTTTTAAAAAGCCTCCGCCTTTCTTCTCTTGTGATCCTGCTTGAACATCATCTTCAGGTTCTCCAGTTACTGGATCGTTGCTTTGTTTTAGTCCGCCTAGTTCGTCCATGTCAACATTAACTGCTACTTGACTCATTACTTTGTCTAGTACCTTTGTTGGAATAACTGCTTCAAACACACCCATAAATTTAAGTGCTGAAAAATATTCTGCGTCTTCCTTTAGTGACCAGTCAATGCGTTCAAAGTTTTTTCTATAACGCTGTGACTCTTCGCTGTATATTGATTCGACGCCCATAGGTAATTCTAATTGTTGATTCTTTTTTGCTCTCTTATTGCGCTGATAGATAGCACTCGTTGTATTAGATAAACCGCCTTTTTGTCTACCGCCTGTCTTTTTTCTTTTCTTAACAGGTGTATCAATATTAACATCATCTTTTTTGTTCATTGACAGCGGGTTTTCTTCTGGCTCTGTAGAATTTGTTGGATTAATTTTATCTAGTTCTGATTCTGGGCCTAGTTCTGGCTCTTGTTGTTGAGGGTTAAGAGCCTGTAACTCTTTATCAATCATGCCAGCAACTTCTTTAGTGTCAATGCCTTTTTTGTTTAGGAAAGCAAGTAGTGTTTGTGTAGTAGGTTTAGGTCCATATTTTGCCGCAACACGACCTACAAACGTCATATATTCGCCTTTTAGTTTATTGGCAATTTCACCTGTTTGTAGTTGTCCTTTAGCAGAAGCACCTCCATCACCACCAAAAGCCGATCTAGCTCTAAGTGCTGTTCTTTTTAAAAACCCTTGCGGTGCTTCATCTAGATGTTCGATGTTTTCTAATTGATTCAGTTTCATATTACTATCTCTAAGATCCTATATTTATAACGCTATTAAGTGAGCTAACGCTCACTTGTCTTTATCGCTATCGCTCAAAGACATTTTCTTATTATTGATATTTATGTTTATTATTAATTGCGAAGCAATTTTAGCATCATCTAGATTGTATGGTCACAATTAGCCCGTTGCCGGGCCAAAGAGTGAATTTTGAACATCATCTGAGTTCGCACAGTCACAATAGCGTTAGATCTACAATGCTTACTTTATAATGCATAGCGTAGGCGGTTATCCTATACCTACTCAATCCGTCTTAGTTTCTTATGTACAACGGCAGTTTATAATACAAACGCTAACTTATACTATAAACCTGCGGGAGTTACCCGCTCTTTTAGCCTTTTTTAATCTTGTTCTGACAGCAAAACCGGTTTTATGAAGGCATATCCGATCATCGTCCTGTAAAGGATAGTTGCTGAAATCGTTGCTACCAACCAACTTCCGTACCCTGCGACATCACCAGGGATTCTGGACACCATAACTGCGCCGGTGTGGGCTTATTTGGTAGTGTTCTTTGCCTCTTGCTCTAGTAAAGCCTTACGCAATTTGTCTGATCCGCCTACTCTCACATTAATAATTCCGTTATAATAGTCGTCTCTTTCTAATACACGGCGGTCAAATTGCTCTCTTGCCTCTATGTAGGACATTTCTGCCCTGTTTGTACAAAGATATAGTATTTCTCGGGTGAAGTTTGCTGGGCCTAGTGCGTCGACATCTGCTTGTAAACGATCTGATGAACCCCAATAGTCCTTCCAATCGCTTTCCTTAGTGCCTCTGCGTTTGTTTTTTCTGCCTTTGAGTGGCGGTTTAGTAGTTTTGAATTTGGCTAGTTTTTTGCCTATGTATTTTTGCCCAGTCTGTGTGTTTGTGATGAGGTAGACAAACCCTTCGTATTCGTCTGGAATACTATCTAGTGGTTTATTTTGGTAAGTCCATGCCGGATTCGTCGTCATCAGCATTACTTACTTTCTTGGGTCTACCTATTACGCCTTTTCTGGCTGCCTTTCTTTTTTGCCTTAGATCTTGTATTTCGTTTCGCCTTAAACTAGAAAAATTTCGTATTTCACTTAACCAATAACGTGCTTTGATGCCTGCGGCATCAGACCCGCTATACTCGAACTTATCTTGCCATTTAAAGTATTCCTGAAATGCTCTTATAAGTTTGTCATGTGATTCTGTACTCATTCCACCAGTTCAACATCATTTGAATATGATGTAAATCCGTTTTCCTTTATAACTTTTAGAACTTGATTAACACGAGTTGCTAAATCATCTCTATGTGAAATTAAGAACACGTTTTTATCACGTTCTCTAGTCATTTTTTTCAATACAGCAATACTGGATTCAACACCGCTTGAATCCATACCACTATCCACTAGTTCGTCAATAAACAATAAATTAATGCTTTGATATAGGCTTTCCCAAACATCACGGAACGCCCAACTCATTGATAAAATGAGTCTATTTCGTTCACCTCTACTGAGATTATCAAAGTCTAAGTCCTGCCCGAGTTGTGTAATAATCACTGTTAGATCGTTCTGAAATTCCACTGTGTGTGGCAAACCTATCTTGCTCAAGTAGTAAGTAAGACGCATATTTAAATAACTTAGATTTTGATCAATAATACGCTTTCTTACAAAACTATCTTTGTTTGTAAGCAGTTTATACAAGAATTCTTGATGTTCTTTTACTTTAGTAAGTTCGTTTACAGCGTCCCAATTAATCTCCTGTAGAGCAGTTTCTTTTAGTTCTACAATCTGTTCTTCATACGGATTAGTTTCTTCTTGTTTTTTCTCAAGTTCTTTCTGTAAACTAGCCAGTGTGCTTCTATGATTAACTGCTTCTTCTAAACTGTCGTACTGTGTAGGTGGACAAGTTTCAAGTTCTCCGATATCACTTACAACTTTTGAATGTTCTTCCCACTGTGTATTATTTGTTATAACTTGTAAAGCGGCTTCTTGTTTTTGATCTTCTTTGCTTTTTAGTATTTCTTCTTGTGTAGTGTCGTGTATTTCTTGTCCACACGCATGACACTTGTGTTCTTTTAATAGAAGTATTTCTTTATCTAGTTTAGCAATAGTTTTTTCTTGCTTTGTATTATCTGCTTCAATGTTAGCAATCCAACGTTGTGCTTCTTCTAAGCGTTTTTTCTTTTCATTAAAATTTTCAAGACATTTATGTGCGTCAATTTCTGCGTCAATGTCAATCTTTTCTAACAAACGAATACTTTGAGAAAGATCGTTTACATCATTTGTATGGTTATCTTGCCATAGTTTTTGTTTTCTTTCTAGGCTTTGAATAGATTCTTCAATTTTTTGATTGCTTACTTTAATAGTCTCGATCTTTGTGTTTTCTTGTTGTATAAGATCTTTACTAATTCTTACCTGTTCTTTTAGTGCGTCTGCTTTTTCAGATAAAATTGTAATACCAAGTAACTGTTCGATAATAGTACGTTGGTCATTGTTTTTCAAAGCAAGAAAAGGTTCAGTGTATGTGTTCAACGCAATTAAGTGTTTGAACATATCATGACTCATACCAAACAGTTTTTCAATTTCTTTTTGTGTTTGTCTACTATCACCTTGACTTTCGTCAGCATCGTCTGCTGAATATTCTTCACCATCAACATTTAGTTTTAGAATATTAGGCTTACGACCTCTTTCGATGTGGTAATTTACACCGTTCTTTTCAAAACTAACAGTTACAAGCATACCTTTACTGTTAATTTTGTTAATTAGATTGTCTCTTTTAATATTTGTTAAAGCAACACCATAGATAGCATAACTTAAACTGTTAATAATGGTTGTTTTACCAGTACCGTTTCTAGCACCGCTATCGTCACCACCAAGATCTAAGTTTTCGCCTAGTACAAGAGTTAGCATGCCTTTATCAAAATCAATTGCTTGAGTTTGATTACCGACACTCATAAAATTACGAACTGTGAGATTTTTAATTTTAATCATAGGTTATTATAGATCTCCAATAACAATTTTTGATCGTATTGTTCTGAATCAATATTTGTAATTTGATTTACAACAATAGTATCAACGCTTTCAAACTGTAAATCAATTGGCTGTATATCTTGACTTTCAATTTCAGTTTTTTCTGGAATAAGCATAAGTTCACGCAATTTATATTGTGGCATGAACGTTTCTTTAATAAAATTTGCTTCTTCAAAACTAATAGGAACATCAATTGTTACACGACAGTGCATCTTTTCTTTAAGTAGATCGTCTGGCGCTTCTAGTAGTTTTGATAATTTGTATGTTCTATAAACAGGCTGATCAGGCCAACTACGATACTCTGGCTTACCGCCCCATTCGAGCATCATCATTCCACGCTCATCATCCCAAGCATCGGCATAATTGTGTGGAAAAGCATTTCCCATGTATGTAATGTTTCCTTTGGTTTGGCGCTTGTGGAAATGTCCAGAGAAAACATATTCTTGATTTACAAAGTCGTCTGCTTGTAGTTGACCGTGATCAGGCATCTGTACCATAGCATTCATGTAGAATAATGGCAATTCAAAATGTCCAAAAACATATCTTGATTTAATATCTTTAACTTTCTTCCATTCATCACCTACTAACCAAGGTAGCAGTGTGACTTCACCTTCAGTTATAGGATGATTAACAGGAACAATATTAGGAAACAGTCTAGCAAACTCTAAACTGTGAATTTCTCGTTTGTCTTTGTAAAACTCGTCATGATTACCAAGCATTAGATAGGTTTTATCAAATGCGTTGTTAAGTTTTTCTAGATTACTAACACTATAGTTCATCGTACTAACATCAGTAGTCGCACGATTGTGGTGCCAGTCACCTAAAAATATACAAGTTTCACAGTTTTCTTTTTTGGCTTCTTCAATGAACCATTCTACAAAGTCCTCGCAGTCTTTGTTATGAATTCTACTACCAGACTTCATACCAAAATGAATGTCAGTAAAGCAAGCCGCTTTCTTAAATAGCGCCATTATTTCATTCTCCTATACTAGTATAAGTTCTTTTTGTGAAGAAGTCAAGTATTAATCTGAACCATTCTTGCCAGGATCAACGCCAAGGTTTTCGTTAGCATTTTGTCTAGTCCAACTTGGGTTCATTCCGTTCATTTCAAGAATGTCATCACGAATGTTTTGATTGCGTTTTTCGATATTAATAATTCTAACAAAACTATTTGTAACAGCGGCAGTATAATAAGCAAACGGATTGTTTGATTTTGATTCGTCAAACTGTAAACCAATCTGTGCTAGTTGTAGAATTGCTTGACCACGCATTTCGTCGTTATATGTATAACCACGAACATTACCGCGTGTAGCATAACGCTCACACAATTTCATCCACATCCTAGCAAGTTCGTTGGTTGCTTGACCGTTGGTTTTAGAAAAATATCCGTTTTGCATTCCTCCAACCCAGTGGCTTTTACCTACACATATTAGATTGTCATTTTCATCGTACTTCCAATGCTGGAATGGTGGAAAATTTACTCTTTCGTGTGCGTCTGCTACTGTTTTTACTGTTTTTTTACGACCCGGAGCAAGTGGGACATGCTCAAATGTCATAATTCTAAAAATTAAATCTGTTTTGTCGACTTTTCTGTAATCAATTTCAAAATCTTTAGCAACTACTTTTTTGTTCTGTTCTTTTGCTTGTTCAAAATTTGCTGTACCTAATCGCTTTGCTTGGTTTCTTTTTGCTTCTGCGATGGTTAAACGGTTAATTTTTTCTAAACTTGGTAGAATAATATCGAATTGATGGTATTCAGGTGAAACGTAAGAGCAATAAGTGTTCTTAGATTTATGGATTTCTTTCAAAAGGTCTTTGTTGTTTAGGTATTTCACTCTTCTTTGTGTCATATATTGGAACTCCATTAATACTTATATAATAGCACATTTCTCTAGAAATAAATAGAGTAAAGTACCAAACTAATAAGGAAATTTTACCAAAATGGCATTACCGACAAATACACGAAGCACAGCAGGAATTGCATCAGCAGGAGGAACAGGAATTCGAAACTCTGTTCAAATAACAGGTTCCGCTCCGACAAACACTTCTTGGAAGATTTATAACCTTGCTGGAACAGGAACTGACCCTAATTCAGTCGGAATTGATCCGAGTCTTAACAATCAAACAGGACCTACCAGTGGAAGCGGAAGTTATAGATTTGGTATAACTGGTAAGCCAGAATCAAACGGTCTTGAAAAAGCATTAGGAGCAATAGGTTCTGCGTTTGCTATAGTAGAAGTAGGTAAAAGTTTATTCGCCGCTGGCGCCGGTGTAATTCAAGGATTGAAAGATTTTGGTAAAGCCGCAGGAGCAATTGGCGATAGTCTCAAACAAGTCGGAAGCAATTTCCTTAATAGCGAATTTCGTAGTGTAGGTGAAGATACAAGCGATATTGAAGCGTCAGACTATGATGGATATACTTTTGCCAAAGACTCCAGTCCATATGATTGGAGAGTTAGAATATCAGTAGGAAGCATGAAGGATGTTTTTAGAGAAGCAACAGCAAATTATCTTAATCCATTAGTATCTACAGGCAATGGTGTTATTTTTCCATATACACCACAAATAACAGTATTACACAAAGCAAATTATAGTTCGCAACAACCTGTTCATAATAATTTTCCTTTTCATGCTTATAAAAATAGTGAAGTTGATGATATACAAATTAATGGAACGTTTACAGTTCAAAACGATGACGAAGGCCGGTATTGGCTCGCCGCTGTGAGATTTTTTCAAACACTAGCAAAAAGTTTTTATGGACAAAGTATTCCAAATGGTTTCCCTCCACCGGTAGCACAGTTATATGGATATGGAAATTACATGTTTGGAGATGGAGGTTCTAGAGGCATTAATATAGTAGTTAAAAGTTTTAGTCTCGAGCTTAGTAGAAACGTTCAATACAAAAGGATTTTCTACAATGCTGACAACGCTTGGGTACCTTTAGAAAGCAATATTGCTTTAACAGTAACACCTGTTTACAATAGAAGCTCGCTTAGAAGATTCAATCTTAACGATTATGCCAACGGCGGACAACGAGGAGTTTTATAATGGCAACATATTCAAAATCAAGTCCGTGGTATAAGACTAGACAAAATGTAAATTTTTTAGATATAATGAATTACAGAGAAATTCCAACCACTGACACAGATTATCCATATGAGATAGAAAACAAATTTAGACACCGTCCAGATTTGCTGGCATTTGCGTTATACAACAATGCTGATCTTTGGTGGGTATTTTCACAACGTAATCCTACACTATTAAAAGATCCAGTATTTGATTTTGAATCTGGTTTGATCATATATATACCTAGATTGGACACCTTACAAAACACACTAGGAGTATAATATGGCAACCAAAGGTAAAACTTCTAATGTGCAAGGAACAGAAGATACAGTAACAGCGCAACAGACATCTTTTTTTAATCAAAGATTTCCAAACTATACAGAAAATATTCTAAAAGGATACGAAAGTGTTACCTATCGTTTCAGCATGGGTGCTGTCACGGCTTCGAGTTACGCAGAAGCTTCTTATCTAGATGATAACACAAATGGAAAAGATTCTAGGTATATTGTATTTGGCGAAAGTGGTTATACAGGATCATCACAAAATACCGAAACAAGCCTGAATAATAAAAATAACATAGGCAAGCGTGTGGTAACAGCATCGGGTGTGCCTGAATATTTTGTTGATAATTTTATTCTTAAAATAATGCAACCAGGCAATGGCACAGGATTCGAAGGTGTTGCTGGAGGCTCGTTTGAAGTTTATGAACCATACAGTTTAGGACTGTTTCTTGAATCTTTACTGGCTAGTGCTATCAACGCAGGATTTCAACATTTTAATGATCATTGTCCTTTTGTTATACGGATTGACTTTTTTGGTTATAAAAATGGAATACAACAAGAAATTAAAGATGCTAGTAGGGTGTTTCCTATTAGATTACAGAATATTGAATTTAAAGCAAACGAATCTGGAAGTACTTATATTGTACACTATTTAGATTTTGGTACAAGTGTTTTAACAGACGATACGATCAAACAACTTGAAAATACCTGCGTATTTCCTATGGGAGCAAACCTTCGTGAAACTGTTAAGAATTTTGAAAAATACTTGAACGATAGAGAAGCCAATAGAGTTGCTGAAAAATTAAGACAAATTCCTGATGAATTCGTTCTTGACGTTCAGAATGAGGATGGTCTTTTCGACGCCCGAACCAGAGAACGTGGCGCTCCTTTAGACAAATTTTATAAAGAAATTAAATTTTTAGATTCTCTAGATGACTATGAAAGACACAAAACATTTAAATCAAGCCTTGTTGATTATGGTGATCGATTCCCTGATTCAACCGCTAATGTAGATAAATCTCCGATAGGAACGTCTGATACTAATGCTAGAATAATTAATGACCAGGCTGGAACCACCTCGTTTGTTTACAATTCTTCAACTAATGCTAAAACAGATGTATACACAGTTCTTAATGACCTAATGTGTCATACAGAATTTGCCAAAGAAAGTTTTGAGACAGTTAATAAAGACGGATATGCTCTTTGGTGGATGATTGTGGGACAAACACGACATCAAGTTGATGGCGAAAATGTCAAACATGATCTCATTGATGGAAGGATTCCGTTAAAATTTGATATCACCATCAAACCGTTTTGGACAAGATTAGACCGTTTAAAACAACCTGGTGTGGTACTTGAAGATACTCCTGAAGTTAAAGCAACAATAAACAAAGTTTATTCATACATGTACACTGGTCAAAATGACGATGTTCTTAATTTTGATATGAATTTTAATAACATGTTTTACATTGCTGGACAACCGCAGGCTTGGTCAAAAACTGCTGAAGAGTCATTGAAAAAAATTAGAAGCAATGACACAATAGCCGAAAATGAAGATGTAAATCAACGAAGTCTTACAGCAATGCAGGAATTATCTATAGGTAATGTTGTTACCAAACCTGCTGGACATATTAGCATAGCAGGCGGCACCGGAGTAACAACAACTGAAATTGAAGTTGCTAGATGGATTAACAAACATGTTACCGGAACAGATGGAAATTCATACGATGTAATGGTACAATTAAGGTTGGAGTTAACAATTCTAGGTGACACATATTGGTTACCGATGGCTGGACTAGGAAATCAACTTGAACCTAGCTCTGACGAAATGAGATGGAAAGGCGAAGATGTAAGAGTTTTTGTAAGATTTAGAACCATCGAAGATTATCCTTATAATGGATCAAGTTTATCTATAGTAAAAGATAATGGATTTAAAGATCATCCTTACAGTGGAATCTATAGAGTTTACATTGTTAAGAATGAGTTTACCGGAGGTGTTTTCAAGCAAACACTATCTATGGCAAAAGACTTTTCTATAGATCCAGATCAAACTGTTGAAAATCAACAAGCTCAAGCACAAGCACAGGATATTAATCCTATACTTTATGCTGATATAACAGAAGGAAGGGTGAATGGTGATAATATTATTCCTAAAACTCCAGAACCACCAGGCAAGCCAAACGCAAACATGGGACAAGGTAATATAAGATGACAGCAACACTATCAAAGATACAATCATCAGGTGCTCGCGTAGCGAGGGTAGTGGGTCATGATATTAAAACTGGCATGGGTACACTTTTTGTACAACTAGAAGGAAGAAATGCAGCAACCAGAGGAGAAGCGTCACAGACTTTTCCTGCTTATTATGCTCCTCCTTTCTTTGGTAGTACAAGTTTTGCTTACACTGGTGTTAATACCGGCAATGGCAAAGCATTCCAAGATACACAAAAGTCTTATGGTATGAGTTTTGTTCCTCCTGATATTGGAACAAAAGTTATAGTAATTCAAGTTGACGACACACAGCAATGGTTTTGGATGGGAGTTATTCCTGAATCAGGAATTAATCACATGGTTCCCGGTATTGCCGCCGCAGAAAATGTTGACTTATCGCCCGAAGAACAAACTCTGTATGGGCATACTAAATCGCTTCCTGTAGCTGAAATTAATACAAGATTGCTTAGAGAAGAATCAACCCAAGATTTAGAAAACGCAAAAAGACCTCTACATCCTTTAGCAGGATTTTTATTAGATAGCGGACTTATTGGCGATCCTACCAGAGGAACTCATGGAAGTACAATGCGCA